>Ga0190304_1000180_pt1 | contig 29529 bp, 25 predicted proteins | sample 48700712_MG_FD_161670 | JGI IMG/M metagenome (GOLD analysis project Ga0190304, IMG submission 161670) | Hydrothermal vent sediment bacterial communities from Southern Trench, Guaymas Basin, Mexico - 4870-07-1--2_MG | ecosystem: Environmental > Aquatic > Marine > Hydrothermal vents > Sediment ...
TTTCATGGGAGGCTTCCAGGAAAGAAACCATAATCAAAATAAATATTATTTTCTTCATAAGAGTTTCTCCATGGCCCTGAACCTCTCCTCGTAGAGAGGAAATGCCTCTGCTAGGTCTTCAACCTCTCCTTTAACCTGATTAAGTACTTTTTCATCATCTGGGGAACGTAACACCCTGGCTATTAATTTTCCTATTCTTTTCATCTCTTCTTCTTTCATGCCCCTGGTAGTGACAGCAGGGGTACCGATTCTAATACCACTTGTCACAGTTGGTTTTTGGGGATCAAAGGGTATAGTATTTTTGTTAACAGTAATACCTGCTTTTTCCAGTGCCTTTTCTGCAACGTCTCCGGTAAGGTTGAAAGGTCTCAAATCCACCAGCATTAGATGATTATCGGTCCCACCTGTTACAAGTCTTAGACCCTCCTCCATAAGAGTTTTGGCAAGGGCCTTGGCATTCTTAACAATCTGCCTCTGGTATTCTCTAAATTCCTCAGTAAGAGCTTCTTTCAAGGCAACAGCTTTTGCAGCAATAACATGCATTAGCGGACCACCCTGTGCCCCCGGGAAAACAGCCTTATCGAGTTTTTTAGCATGTTCTTCTTTACACATAATAATTCCACCTCTTGGCCCTCTCAAAGTCTTGTGTGTAGTAGTGGTGACGAAATCAGCGTAAGGTATTGGAGAGGGATGAACTCCAGCAGCTACTAGACCAGCAATATGCGCAATATCTGCCATGAAATAAGCTCCTACTTCATCTGCAATTTCTTTAAATTTATCCCATTCAATAATCCGCGGATATGCAGAATAACCTGCAACAATGATATTGGGCTTATGCTCTTTTGCAAGTTCCCTGATCAAGTCAAAGTCCAGCCTCTCTGTCTCCTTGTTGACGGTATAATGAACCACATTGTAGATCTTCCCGGAGAAGGAAACCTTATGCCCATGTGAAAGATGTCCTCCATGAGACAGCTTCATGGACAGGATTGTATCCCCAGGCTTTAATGTTGCAAAGTAAACAGCCATATTCGCCTGTACACCTGAATGGGGCTGAACATTAGCATGTTCTGCTCCGAAAAGCTTTTTGGCCCTCTCGATGGCAAGACGTTCTGCAATATCCACATATTCACAGCCACCGTAATATCGTGCTCCTGGATATCCTTCTGCATATTTATTGGTCATAACATTACCCATTGCTTCCATAACAGCATCAGATGTAAAGTTCTCGGAGGCAATTAGCTCAAGTCCTTCTCTTTCTCGTCTCAGTTCTTTATAGATGGCTTCAAAAACTTCAGGATCTGTTTTCCGCAGATTCTCAAACATTTCTTCCTCCTTTTTCCTCAACCATCTTTACAAAAAACTCGTGAATGGAATTATCCTCGTCTATCAATTCAGGATGGAAGGTCATGGCAAGGATATTCCCCTGCCTTACAAGTACAGGATCAGATTCATACCATCCCAGTTCTTCCACACTTTTACCAACTTCTATTATTTTAGGAGCCCGGATAAAGATTCCGGTGATGGTTTTCTCTACATCATTAATCTTTAACCTTACAGGGCCTTCAAAGGATTCCCTCTGACGTCCATATGCATTTCTTTGAAGTTTTACATCAAGAAGCCCGAGACTTTTAACTTCGGGCTCATCTTTATCGAACTTTTTGGCCAGTATTATAATACCAGCACAGGTGGCCAGTACAGGCATACCTTCTTCAATACGTTTTTTAAGGGATTCTCTTAATCCATATCTTTCGAGAATTTTACTTATGGTGGTACTTTCCCCTCCGGGAAGAACAAGACCGTCAACTCTCTTAAGTTCCTCCTCTGTTTTAACCAACAAAGGCGAAATACCGATCATGCGCAATTTCCGATGATGAAGATCCATATCTCCCTGGATAGCGAGTATACCTATTCTCATTACCACCCCCTGGTCTGGAGCAGTTCTTCCTCCTTCATCTTAGAAACATCAAGACCTCTCATAGCCTCTCCAAGGCCTTTAGAGATTCTGGCCAGCACTCTGGGATTATCGTAATAGGCAACTGCTTCTACAATGGCTCTTGCCATCTTCCTTGGATCACTGGATTTAAATATTCCACTCCCCACAAAGACTGACTCGGCTCCCAGCTGCATCATAAGAGCAGCATCTGCAGGTGTAGCAATTCCACCTGCAGCAAAGTTTGGCACAGGTAATTTTCCATGATCATGTACATATTTTACCAGTTCAAGAGGTGCACCGAGAGCTTTTGCTTCCTTCATAAGTTCCTCTTCTCTCAGTGTTGTAATTCTCTTTATTTGACTCATAATTTTCCTCATATGTCTAACTGCTTCTACCACATTTCCCGTCCCTGCTTCCCCTTTTGTTCGAATCATGGCAGCACCCTCAGCTATTCTCCTTAATGCCTCACCGAGGTCCCTGGCTCCACATACAAAAGGTACCTTGAAGGGATGCTTATCTATATGATGTTCCTCATCAGCAGGTGTTAATACTTCACTCTCATCGATAAAGTCAACGCCCAGTTCTTCTAATATTTGGGCCTCTACAAAATGTCCAATCCTGACCTTAGCCATAACCGGAATTGTAACAGCCTCCATAATCTCAATGACCTTTTCTGGGTCAGCCATCCTGGCCACTCCACCCTCTTTTCTAATATCAGCAGGCACTCTTTCAAGGGCCATAACTGCTACAGCTCCCGCCTCTTCAGCGATTTTCGCCTGCTCCGCATTTGTAACATCCATAATAACTCCACCTTTGAGCATCTCGGCAAGGCCAACCTTTAATCTGTATGTTCCTGTCAATATTGACATTTTTCTCACCTCCCTGTGGAAGAATAGGATAGTATTTACTAAAAAATGCGTAGTGTCAAGATAAATCTATATATCCAAAGGCATTTTCTATATGCTCGATACGCCTGTTTTTACCATTACCTATTATACCAATTACGTCAAATCTGCATACTGCATTTCCCCTTTTCATAAGATAATATCTTGCAGCCTTTAAAATTCTTTCCAGCTTTCTTCTACCGATACTTTCTATGGGATTAAACAGACCTTTTTGCAGACTCCTCACTTCTACAAATATTAGAATCCCGTCCTTTTCCGCGATGATATCTATCTCTCCTCTCCGCGTCCGAAAATTTCTCTCAATAATACGGTAGTTTTTCCTTTTTAGATATTCACAGGCGACATCTTCTGATTCCTTTCCCTTATCCTTAGAATTCCTGACGTTCAATTTCTTCCGGTGGAACATACTTATACCAATCTGGTCTTGTGGGTTCTTCCTTTATGCTGGAATACACCAGCTCATATTCGCCGGTGCCCTTGACATCCACAAATACAAATTCCATGCCCCCTTTGGAGTAGTAATACCAGTGTTCTCTGTTCCTGCTCTCCAATCTGAAGGTTTCTCTTCTTCTCTCATCAGGAGGTCCATATTTTATATAGATTCTGCCCATATCTGTATATCTTCCCCGTTTTCCACCATAGGAAAAATTTTCATCAGCATATTTCACCCTAGAAGCAAATTCTATAAAATATTCGTTAATTGGTGTCTCCGGCGTAGGATCCCTCTTTTTCCAGAATTTTTTGAGGAAAATGGCTTTACCCTCCTCGCTGAGACTCCTGAATTCCTTAATTTCTTGAGAGGTAGCAATATAATCTATGAAGTAGTAGTAGGACGCAAGGCGCGATATTTCCTGAGCCTGTTCTGTGTAATAATAGAATTTGGATTCTTTCACGGCTTTTTCTTTAGTACTCATATCCGTAACTTCTACATGCAGAATATAATTTCCAGGTGCAAGATCACCAATTATTATGCCATCTCTGATTACATGTAGCTCATTCTTAAATCTTATAAAAGGTTTGGAGGCCTTTACTACCTCGCCCCTTTCATTCAAAACAGCATATTGTACTATATATCTCTCAGTATCTGGCACCAGATGGTATATTTCAATGTAGAAATAAAGTGTATCTTTCAGGGCACTGTATGTCCTCACTGGGTTCGGAATCTGTACAAGTCCAAATTTCTGGAAAATCTTATTCTGACCCGGATAAATGGAATAGAGAAATTCTATGTCGGAGAGGTTGAGGGTGGGGGACCTTTTTAAAGTTTTTACTTTAACTTCTGCTTCTCCTTTACGTCCAGAATTCAAATCACTAAGCTCCATGTGAACAGTATAGATCCCTTCTGGCAGAGTAATATCGAATTTATCTATAGAAAAATTCCCTTTTTGTTTACTTGTTTGATTCCACTCTTTGATAACCGGCTTGGTGAGCTTACCACCATTAACTTCTATTTTAACTTTAAAAGAACGAATACTATCCCTTTCTTTGAGGGTATTTAAATTAACAAGATAATAAATCTCACAATATGTAAGGGAATCGGATCTTAAAAATCTTGCATAGTCAAGATAAAATTCAACATCTCCTCTGCTCTTTGTGATATATGCAGGATGAATAACTTCACTTTTACCGGGTCCTGAGAAGCTCGTCAAGAATGTAACGAGGAGGATAAACAAGTTCATAGTCTCCAACCCCCTTTTTATCCATAAAAATAAATTTATAGTTTAAATTATAATAATACCAGATTTCATAGGCTGGAGCCTCCAGATCGAAGGGGTGCCGTTCAATTTCGTCTGGGGGACCAAGCTTGATATAAACTATTCCTCTATCTGATTTATATCCAGGTTTCAGGCCTGAAGAAAAGTGCTCATCAGCATATTCCACTCTTCTCCAGAACTCTTCTTCAAATTCATTCTGTGGAGTCTCAGGAGTGGGGTCCCGTCTCTTCCAGAAGTTTCTCCAAACTCTTTCCAGTTCTTTACCCTGGGCTTTTTTCAATGAATCAAGTTCCTTGTAACTAGCTATATAAGACAATACTGCAAGAATTTCCTTGTAATACCGACCTTTAAGTGTACCAAAACCGATCTTATAGAATATCAATTCCCTTTGTTCTGAATTTTTCACAGATAATGTATAAGAACCGGGCTCATACTCTGTAATGGGTATCACCAAGAGGTTGTCCCCTTTCTCCAGCACTTCCCTCCACTCTTTGAGATCCTTGCCTCTATCATCTTCTATTTTAAGGCTGAAGGTATCAGTCTCTCCATTGTTGTAAATGTAAACCCCAAAGATAGAATCCTTAATAAAAATAGACTCTACCTTCCTGATTCCCTTTTTGTAGTTCTCGGGATTTACCGGAATGGGGTCACTAATAAGAGCTGGGGCTTTCCTTTTAATTTTTTTCTCTATTATTATGCCGCCCCTTTTATTCTTAACCGTGATATTCACTTTATATTCATCCTCTCGGGGGAGAATAAATCCGATGGACTTTGAATACCACACATGTTTTTTAGTCTCTTTATACGAAGGCACTGTATAAATGTAATCCCAGTAATTACCATAAAGAAGTTCCCCATCTTTCCCAAAAACTTCCACATCTATTTCTATGGAGGCTTCGAAGCTTTCCACCTCTGTTTTTTTAAAGATCATATCCTGGGCATTATAGGAAAGGTAAAGGAGAGCCTTGACAGAATCCTGCCGGGGGATAAGGTAAAAACTCACCTCAGACTTCTTAGCATGAGGGAAAAATGAAAGAAGAATCAGAATGAGAGGCCACATGTTACGCCTTGTTCATTTTCTTTTTTATTTCAAGCAATTTACTCCATCTCGGATCTATTGTTACTTGCTCATGATGGCACTTCATCTTGTTCTGATTTACCCCACAAACAGGACACAATCCTTTACAGTCTGGTTTACATAGGGGTTTCATCGGGTATACCAGGATGACCATATCCCGGATCAATGGAGTAACATCTATCTCATCAGTAGCGTAAAAGAGGGTATAAATATCTTCGTCCTTGAGACTCTTCTCGGCTTTAACCTCTTCTTTACCAGCCTTAAGGTAGAAAGTAGTTTCTTCATGAAAGCTTCTCTCAAAATGTTCCAGACAGCGTGAGCACTGCATCTTTAAAGTAAAGTCCGCTTCCAGAGAGAGTTTAACCTTTCCCCCCCATTTTTCGATTACAATGTGCGCATTCAGTTGTCCAATCAACGAAAATTCAAGTCCTTTAAGATCGAGAGTATTTTCATTATACTTTTCAAAATACTCTGTTTTTCCTTCTTTCAGGTCCAGTATATTTATTTTCATTTAGATACATCCTCCATGACCTCTACGCATTTCGGGCAGAGGTCTGGATACTTTCCATTTTTTCCAACTTCAGGATGCCAAATCCAGCATCTTTGACATTTATTACCCTCTGCATGTCTCACTCCAACTCTTACAAATTCATCTTCTTCAATATGTGCCACATCTGCCAAAATGTCAAGTTTCACCTGTGAGACTATAAAAATTTCTGATAGATAATTTTCAAATTTTCTCAATACCTTATCAACCTCCTCATCACGGGCTTCTATAACAAGTTGTGCTTCCAGCCTGTCCTGAATGATCTTCTTCTCCTTCCTTGCTTTTTCCATAGCTACAAGGACAACATCTCTAACCTTCATAAGAATTTCAAAATCCTTTTTTAGTTCCATGTTGATATATTCATCATGAAGGGATGGCCAGTCGGCAAGATAGATACTTTCCTCTCTGGAACCAGGAAGATTTTCCCATGCCTCCTCAACGGTGAAGGAGAGAATTGGATACATGGTTATGAGAAGCTCCTTAAGAACATTATAAATCACAGTCTGAGCGGCTTTCCTGCCGGTGGAACTTTTACCCCATGTGTATAATCTATCCTTCAGGATATCAAGATAGAATGAAGAAAGGTCTACCACTATGAAATTGAAGAGTGTGTGGTACACCTTGTGGAAATAGTAGTTGCTGTAAAATTCATCCACCTTTTTCTTGGTTTCTCCCCATCTCAAAAGAATATACTTATCCTGAGGGAAGAGGTCATCATAATCAACAGAGTCCTTCTCAGGATCAAAATCATACAGGTTCCCCAGCATGAAACGGAAGGTATTTCTGATCTTCCTGTAAGAGTCCACAATTCTGGCCAGAATCTCTGGCCCTAGTCTGACATCTTCGGTATAATCGCTGTGGGATATCCAGAGTCTCAATACATCTGCTCCATATTTTGATATAATTTCTTCAGGTTTAATCACATTACCGAGACTCTTGTGCATGGCTCTACCCTGCTCATCCACTACCCATCCGTGAGTGATTACAACCTTGTAAGGTGCGGAACCCTTCTGGCCAGCGCCCAGCATCAATGATGCATTAAACCACCCTCGATGTTGATCCGACCCTTCCAGATAAACATCGGAGGGCCACTTTAACCCTCTTTCCTCCGATACAACAATATAAGAAATACCGGAATCAAACCATACATCCAGAATATCATAATCTTTATCAAATTCACTACCCCCACATTTTGGACATTTAAAATCAGATGGGAGAAATTCTTTCACATCATATTTAAGCCATGCATCTGAAGATTCCTCTTTCACTTTGAGCGCAAGATTCCTTATAACTTCAGGTGAAAGAATGGTATGCCCGCATTTTTTGCATCTGAGGGAAGGAATATGAACCCCCCAGGTTCTCTGTCTCGAAATTACCCAGTCCGGTCTTTCTTTAATGGAAGCATATATCCGATTTTCCCCCTCTTCAGGATGCCACCTGACCTTCTTAATCTCCTCTAGAGTCTTTTCCCTTAAACTCTTGTGGTCTACTGAAAGGAACCACTGGTGTGTGGCTCTGAAGACAAGGGGCCCTTTACACCTCCAGCAATGGGGATAGCTATGAAGTATTTTAGTAAGATGCACAAACTTGCCATTTTCTTTCAAAACTTCAACCACCTTGTTGGAAGCCTCTTCTGTATCTAAACCGGTAAAGGGACGAGCTTCTTCTGTAAATCGTCCACTCTCATCTACTGGAGAAATAACAGGAAGATTGTATTCTCTTCCCACCTCGAAATCTTCTTTTCCATGGCCTGGGGCAATATGCACAATCCCAGTACCATCTTCGAGAGTAACAAAATCTGCAAGGATAACAGGAGAAATGCGATCATAAAACGGGTGTTTGAATTCGAGACCTTCGAGTTCTCCTCCCTTGAATTTCTTCACAACCTCCACATTTTTCCAGCCCAGTAATTCCTTATTAGCTTCCAGCAATCCTTCGGCCAGTAAGAATTTCCCCATCTCCGTTTCTACTACTACATAATCAAAATCAGGATGCACAGCAAGGGCAACGTTAGATATAATTGTCCAAGGAGTTGTGGTCCAAACAAGTGCATCGAAATCTCCCTTTACAGGTTCCATCCGGAACCATAGAGAAGGAGACTCCTTATCTTTATATTCAATCTCAGCCATTGCGAGAGTTGTTCTGCACCTGGGACACCAGTGAATTGGCATAAATCCTCTATACACGTATCCTTTTTCAACAAAGTCTGCAAGCACCTCCAGCTCTCTGGCTTCATACCGCCTATCCATGGTAAGATATGGATTATCCCACTCACCCAGGACACCAAGCCTACGAAATTCCTCTTTCTGTATATTTACCCATTTTCCAGCAAACTTGCGACACTCTTCTCTGATTTTGATTTTAATTCCGTTATCTTCAAGTTTCTCTGCTCTTTCATTGAGGTTTTTAAGTTCTTTGTTCTGCTTCATTACCTCCATTTCTATGGGCATACCATGGTTATCCCAACCAGGAATGTAAGGTGCATAATACCCTTTGAGGCTTTTATATTTCACAAGTATATCTTTAAGAACTTTATTCAGAGCAGTGCCCAGATGGATATGCCCATTGGAGTACGGGGGGCCGTCATGAAGAATGAAAACGGGTCCGTTTTTCCTTTTTTCAAGATTTTTAAAATAAATCCTATTCTTTTCCCACCACTCTATTCTCTTCGGTTCCTTCTCTTTAAGATTTGCTTTCATTGAGAAGCCGGTATTTGGTAAATTTAATGTATCCTTGTAATTTCGCATCACTCTACCTCCTGAATCCCCGTATTTCAGAAAAAGATGCCCTTTTACAATGTAGTAAGTATAATGTATTCTCCCACAGACAGTCAAAACTCCAAGATAAAACTCGACTTCTTTACTTAAATATCACAATCCTGTAACTTTGAGATTTTAATCCTCTTTCTAGATGGTTAACCTCCTTTGACGAGTATTTTAACAGGCTAATTGGAGAATGTCAATGGAGAAATACAACTGTATAAATTGACTGAACTACAAAATCTTAGTAAAATTATTTTGATGATAAAAAGCTTCAAGTTTTTTTTGCTCTTATTGTTATTTTTCCTCACATTTGTGTCCTGCGAATCTTCAAAGAATTTTATAGATACATTACTATCTGATTATTTTCCACTTGAAACAGGAATAAAATGGACTTACATAGGTTCCTCGGAGGATGAAGTTGCAAGAGAAGTTGTAAGAGACACCATCATTGGGAATGAAAGTGCCTACGTAGTAGAAATGGGAGGAGAAATTGAACTGTGGGGAAAGAATTCTGATGAGCTCTCTTTCTATGTAAAAAAGATCCTCTACAGAGGTGACTATACTTACACCGCAGAAGAATCATTTGTCCCGGTTTTATATTTACCCCCTCTTGATGGTTACAGCTCTGAAGATTCAACATTTAAGATATGCCTTCTGCTTGACGACACGGCTTTCTATTATCGTAAACTTGAAACAGGGATCAAAAAAATAGAAGGAAATAGATACAGATTCCATATGTCACTTTATTACGAAAATATTGGCTTTGAAGATTCCACTACAGAATTTATAGAAAGAACATATATTCTTGCACCAGATACAGGACCAGTCTACATAAAAGTCCGAAGAGTTGCTAATCAGGACACTACAGTGGAGGAATTCAATTTACTAAAATTTGAGAGGTGATATGTTACTGGCAATAATTTCAGTCATAGGTGGATTTATCCTTATGATCCTGGGAGCAGAGGGCTTCATCAGAGGAGGTAGCGGAATTGCTAAAAGATTTAATATACCAGAATATGTCATTGGTGCCACCGTCGTTGCCATAGGCACCAGTTTACCAGAGGTTATTTCCTCATCTTACGCCGCATGGCGTGGCTTTTCTGACATTTCAGTGGGAAATGTGGTTGGTTCTAATTTCTTTAATATGGCCATGATCCTTGGTTTTATTGCCCTTGTGGTTCCCATAACTGTAAAAAGAAATATTTTTCAAAAGGATGTGCCTGTTTTCCTCGCCTCTGTGTTTATATTGTTCCTCATCAGTTTCGATACAATAATTTCGAGAGTAGAAGGTATAATACTGTTGATCCTGTTCGCAGGATATTTAATGTGGATAATTTCTGAAAAAGAAGTACCAGAGGAAGAATTTGTAAAACTGGCTCCAAAAAGCTTGTGGATTGCTGTTTTATATTTAATTGCGGCATCCTTGTTTTTGTATATTGGGTCTCGTCTTGCCATAGATGGTGCGGTAATTCTGGGTGAAAGGTTAAATATATCCAGATGGATCATAGGGGTTATTATTGTGGCTTTCGGTACAAGTTTACCAGAATTTACCACATCTATAGTAGCTGCAATCAGAGGGAGAAGGGATATCAGTGTTGGGAATATCCTGGGTTCCAATATTACAAATGTATTACTTGTTATTGGAACAGCATCGACGGTCAGACCTCTCTCGGTTTCCAAGACCACCATTCAATTTGATATACCTGTTGTTATTCTTACTTCTCTGGTACTCTCTTTCATGATTAATGACAAAAAAATCACGAGATTATCGGGGCTTGTTCTTCTTTCTATATTTATACTTTACATCAGAGCAGTTATAGGAATATATTGATTACTGCTCTTCTGTAGTTCCCAGTATTACAAACTCCACCCTTCTATTCTGGGCTCTTCCCTCTGGAGTATTGTTGGATGCTATTGGTCTATATTCACCGTATCCCCTTGCTATGAGCCTGAGAGGATCTATTCCATGAACCTGAACGAGATAATTCTTAACTGCTTCTGCCCTTCTCTGTGACAATTCCAGATTATACTCTTCTGACCCAACATTGTCAGTATGTCCCTGAATTTCTACTATAATATTGGGATTTTCTTTAAGCATTTTTGCAATGGAATCAAGAACTGCAAAGGATTGCGGTTTTATTGTAGCCTTACCCAGATCAAAATAAATATTGCGGAATATCAGCCTCATGCCTTTTTTCAGAAGGGAGAAGTTTTCAATCTTGCTTTCGCCTCTTTCAATTACCACTGGCCGAGCCTGAGGTATATATCCTTCAGCCTCTACCTTAAGGGCATAGGTTCCCTCGGGAAGATCTATCTTAAATATACCAGTAGCTGAATCAGTATATACAGGTTTTATGTTAGAACCAACAAAGCTTATTTTCGCATAAAGTGGTCTTCCTGTGCTTTTTTCCTGAACTTTTCCGGTTAATGTTCCTTTCGGTATTTTCTTGGTTATAACCTTAAACAATGCAAAATCACGAACGGTGGTTTCCTTTTCTCTCACCGCTACAGTGGCGCCCTGTTCTCTATATCCAGGTGCAGTGATTTTAATAACATATATCCCTTCGGGTATATCCTTAATCCGGTATTCTCCTGTAATACTGTCGGAAACAGTCTCTACATAAGTTGTATCTAACTTTACAGATACCTTGGCAAATACCGGAGCACCGCTCCTCTTATCAAATATCCTTCCAGCTATCTCTCCAGTTTTCATAACCGGAATCTGGGTCTCTTCTTTTTTCTCGGGCTGGGTATATCCCAGTGCAAGATAAACACCAAAATTCGGAGTCCATTCAGGAAAATCAGTTGCAACTCGTCTAGTGCTGAAAGTTCCAATGGTAGTGTTAATTCCCAGTGTAAATTTGACTCCACTTGATGAAGCAAAACTAAGCCCCCCTTCTATAAAATTAAATCCTTTACCGAATCTATATACACCACCCTCTTTTTTGTCATGCAGGTAATATCTTCCATAAAAGGCAATATAAGGTTGGACACTTCCGGGGATAATTTCAGTGGCAGTGCCATAGGAAACGTAATCGGACTCACCACCAAAACGGGATGTTGTGTAGCCAATATTAAAATGTATGCCAACTCTCTCATCAGGTATTACACTGAAAAGAAGTTTCAGCCCACCATAAACATTTTTACTGCTTAACCTCCGGAAATACCCCCCTGTATACTGACGGGGTGATGAAGATGCGTCCTTCACAATACCAAATGTATCCTCTCCCAATGGAACTCCCAGAAAGGGAGATGCACCCAGATACAAACTATTCCCCAGAGGTTGGGAAAATTTTCCAGAGATAATAAAATCTCCAAAACCCAAACTGATTCTGTTGGCCTGATGATCATTAGGATCTGGATAATTTACAGGTGATATTACACTCACGATACTATCATTCCTATCCTCTCCATCGCCCTGAAATTTTATTGTAAAAGAAAATGCAAAATGCTTATTAACAGAATAAAGAAATCCAAGGGAAAGAGCTCCTGCCGCCTGCTTATCCTGCAGGGTTATGGTGTCTCCTGCTGCATTAATGCCCGTAACATCAAGTTGCCTGTAGAGAAGATCAAGACTGAGTATATTCAATTCCAGGGTTTTGGGTTTCCTGATCTTCGCAGAGGTTACTTTGCTCACACCTCCCAGATTTTCAGTATTAAATAATGAAAAAAGAATTATAATAAATGTATTTAACATCTTGACCTCCTTTTTGTTAGAATCTTGTTTATACTAATGGAAACAAAAGAAACAGTCAATTACTTTGCACCCTTCAAAAAAATATTTTATAATCAAAACATAAAATAGTCTTAAGGAGGGAGTCGTGAAAAAACCTAAATTGTCACCAAATGCCGAACAAATATTAAAAAAGAGATATCTACTGAAAAACGAAAAGGGCGAGATTGCGGAGACCCCGGAAGGATTATTCAAGAGAGTAGCCAGAACAGTATCAGAGGTAGAATCCAACTACCCCACAAGCCCTTACAAACCAGAAGAATTATATGAAAAATTCTATAACATGATGGTGGAATTTTACTTTCTTCCCAACTCCCCAACCCTTATGAACGCGGGGACTCCTCTGGGACAGCTTTCTGCATGTTTTGTATTACCTGTTGGGGATTCTATGGAAGAAATATTTGATGCTGTGAAGAAAACAGCCATAATACACAAAACGGGTGGGGGAACGGGATTTTCCTTTTCACGCCTGAGACCCAAAAATGATATAGTAAAGAGTACGGGAGGCATAGCCAGCGGTCCGGTATCCTTCATGAAAGTCTTCAATGAGGCTACAGAGGCAGTGAAACAGGGCGGAAGAAGACGTGGAGCAAATATGGGTATTTTAAGAGTGGACCATCCCGATATACTGGAGTTCATTGACTGTAAGTCAAAAGAGGGTGAACTTGCTAATTTCAACATTTCTGTGGCACTCACTGATAAGTTTATGGAAGCACTCGAGAAAGATGAAGAATATGAGCTTATAAATCCCCGGAATAAAAAGGTATGGGCTAAATTAAAGGCAAGAGATGTATTTGACAAATTGGTCTATGGCGCATGGAGAAATGGTGAACCGGGGGTTATTTTCATAGATACCATAAATAAAAAACATCCTGTCCCGGATGCGGGAGAAATAGAGAGCACAAATCCATGCGGTGAGCAGCCTTTACTGCCATACGAATCATGTAACCTCGGCTCAATAAACCTTGCAAAATTTGTAAAAGGTAAGCCTGTATACCTTTCAAAAAAAATTGGAACCTATGGTGAGGCAGTTAAAAAGATCGATTGGGAAAGCCTGAGGGAGATTGTGCATCTATCGGTTCATTTCCTCGATAACGTAATTGATGCCAATCATTTTCCGTTTAAAGAAATAAGAGAAATGACTCTCTCCAACAGAAAAATAGGACTCGGCATAATGGGTTTTGCAGATATGTTATACCAGCTCGGTATACCTTATACCAGCGAGGATGCCTTAAAACTCGCAGAAAAAATTATGAAATTCATCCAGGATGAAGCAGTGAATAAATCCAGAGAACTCGCTGAATTCAAGGGACCTTTCCCCAATATAGATAAGAGTATCTATAAATTTCCTATAAGAAATGCTACCCTGACGACAATAGCTCCAACCGGTACAATTTCAATGATCGCGGATACCTCCAGTGGAATAGAACCTTTATTTTCGCTTGCTTATGTGAAGAATGTACTGGGTGGTGAAAAGTTGCTGTATGTTAATAAATATTTTGAAGAAGCTGCAAGGGAGCTTGGATTTTATTCCGAAGAATTGATGGAAAAAATTTCAAAATCCAGAAGTATCAAAAAAATTGAAGAAATACCAGATTTTGTAAGAAAAATATTTGACACCACCTTTGATGTTACACCTCTTCATCATGTAAGGATACAGGCTGCTTTCCAAAAATATGTGGATAATGCCGTATCCAAGACCATAAACATGCCCAATGAGGCAAAAATTGAGGATGTGGCCACAGTATATAAAGAAGCCTATAAACTGGGACTCAAAGGTCTCACAGTATATAGGGACGGGTCACGGCAGGAACAGGTCATCAAAGTCGCGAAGAGCGAAGGGGGAGAAAGAAGGAAGGCCGGGACTCTAGCACCAAGACCAAGACCCAATATCACCCGTGGAAAGACTATAAAAATGGTAACAGAAATGGGGAATTGTTACATAACAATTAATGAAGACGAATATGGACTGTTTGAAGTATTTATTCACCTCGGTAAATCAGGTTCCTCAGCCATGGCTTTCACTGAGGCCATAGGGAGATTAATCTCCCTTGCTCTGAGATCAGGAGTCAGTCCGCAGGAGATTATAAAACAACTCAAAGGAATAAAGAGTTCTACACCAACTAGACAAGATACTGGAGAGGTGGTGTTTTCTGTACCTGATGCCATTGGAAAAGCTTTGGAGAAATATCTAAAGGGTGGAGAACAGCTGGAACTTCTACCATCAAAATCTAGAAGCCTGATGTTCAAGCCCATTTTGAAACCCGGAAATGAGAAAGAAGATAGCGGGAGAGAGCAGGACCTATGCCCAGAATGCGGAGGAGTCCTTGTACACCAAGAGGGTTGCTACATATGTATGGATTGTGGCTATTCTAAATGTGAATAGGAGGGAATATGGGACTCAAAAATGATAAATGGATTAAAGAAATGGCAGAAAAATATAAAATGATTGAACCATTTGTACCGGACCTTGTCCGGAATAACAATATATCTTATGGGCTTTCTTCTTATGGCTATGATATCAGAATTGCAGACGAATTCAAAATTTTTACAGATGTCTTTCAGGCGGTTGTGGATCCAAAAAATTTTAACCCTAAATCCTTCGTGGATTTCAAGGGTAAGGAATGTATAATTCCACCAAATTCATTCTGTCTTGCAAGAAGTGTAGAGTATTTCAGAATACCCCGGGGTGTAATGGGTATATGCCTCGGGAAATCCACATATGCAAGATGTGGAATTGTTGTAAACATAACCCCTCTTGAACCGGAATGGGAAGGACATCTCACCATAGAGATATCCAACACCACCCCATTACCGGCAAAGATATACGCAAACGAGGGTATTGCACAGCTTATTTTTATTGAAGCGGACGAGGAATGTACTGTATCATATAAAGATAGAAAAGGAAAATATCAGGGGCAAAAGGGGGTGACGCCCCCAAAATTATAGTACAAGAGGTGAGATGATGAAAAGTAACGGTAGGGATCTTGATAAGGAAAAATCCCTGGAAATTGCGTTAAAACAAATCCAGAGACAGTATGGTCCCGGGAGTATAATGAGGCTTGGAGAAGCTGCTCAGGTGAAGGTTGATGTCATTCCTTCAGGCTCCTTTTCCTTGAATATCGCCATGGGAATAGGCGGGTATCCCCGAGGAAGGGTTGTGGAAATTTACGGTCCTGAAGCCTCGGGAAAAACCACGTTGGCTCTCCATGCCATAGCCGAAGTCCATAAGGCCGGTGGCAAAGCAGCATTTATCGATGCCGAACATGCCCTGGATCCCACCTATGCCAAGGCTTTAGGAGTGAATATTGATGATCTCTATGTCGCACAGCCAGATACAGGGGAACAGGCTCTCGATATTGCAGAAATGCTTGTCAGGAGCAACGCCATTGACCTTATAGTAGTTGATTCCGTAGCTGCTTTAGTACCAAGAGCAGAAATCGAAGGAGAGATGGGTGACTCTCAGATGGGACTGCAAGCAAGATTGATGTCAAAGGCTATGAGAAAACTTGTGGGCGTTCTTTCAAAATCAAAAACTTGTGCTATATTCATTAATCAGGTAAGGCAGAAAATTCAGACAGGTTTTTCATTTGGAAACCCCGAGACAACACCCGGCGGTCTCGCACTTAAATTCCACTCCTCCATGAGGCTTGAGATAAGAAGAATTGCATCCATAAAATCAGGTGAAACATTAGTGGGAAATAGGGTAAGAGTAAAAGTTGTGAAGAACAAGCTTGCCCCTCCATTTAGGGAGGCAGAATTCGACATTATATATGGAAGGGGCATTTCTTACGAGGGAGAATTGCTGGATCTGGGCTTACAACATGGACTTATCAAAAGAAGTGGTTCATGGTTTACATATGGAGATATACAGCTTGGACAGGGTAGAGAGAGGGCAAGGTCCTTCCTGGAGGAAAACAAGGAAATACGCGAAAAACTGGAATTGGAACTGAAGAAGGCTCTCGGGCTGATTGAAGAAGAAACCGCTTAGTTGACTGGACAAGAGCCAGCTTTTAAAATTAAAGCCACTATGAGAAGGAATATTATTGCTGGAAACTGGAAGATGCATAAAACCCATTTTGAGGCCGAAGAATTTGTGGCTCAGCTTCTAAGCGAAGTTAAAAAGATACATACCTCTTATGAAGTAGTGGTAATACCGCCCTTCACTGCCCTGGAATCAGTTTCCAGAATTCTGGATAGAAGTTATATTAAACTTGGCGCTCAGAATGTTTTCTATGAAGAGAAGGGTGCTTATACCGGTGAGATATCACCGGTGATGCTAAAAGCCCTTAATGTAGATTATGTAGTGATAGGACATTCGGAGAGAAGAAAATATTTTGGAGAAACAGATGAAATTATTGCTAAAAAAGTGAGGGCAGTTTTAGACCATAGAATGACACCTATTTTATGCATAGGAGAAACCCTTGAGGAGCGAACACAAGGAATTGAGAAGGAAGTGGTTAACAGGCAGTTAGAAAAGGGGCTCTCGCTTATTAACGATAATGAAATCGGGAAAATTGTTATTGCTTATGAACCTGTCTGGGCTATTGGAACAGGAAGGACAGCAACTCCTGAGATAGCACAGGAAATGCACTCTTTTATTAGAAGAAAAATAAAAGATATAAAAGGCACGGATAATTTGCCTATTCTTTACGGTGGGAGCGTCAAGCCGGACAATATTGTGGGTCTATCATCCATGCCAGATATTGACGGGGCCCTGGTAGGTGGGGCATCATTGAAAGTAGATTCTTTTACGGGAATAATTAAAAACGCAGTACAGGGAGGATAGAAATGTATTCATTACTTCTTGGTGTGTATTTAATCATAGTAATACTCATGATTATGGTAATACTTGTTCAGGAACCCAAAGAGGGTGGCCTTTCTCCCATGTTTGGTGGTGGGATGGAAAATATCCTGGGAGTGAGGGGAGCTCCTACCTTCTTTACTAAATTAACGGCTGCCCTGGGTACATTATATATAATCCTTTCACTGGTACTTTCTGCCATAAATTCACCGAGAAGAGTAAAAAGGGCACAGGTGCCCGTGGAGACCCAGAAACAGGTTGAACAAACTCAACCTCAAGAGCAGCAGACTATACCACAAATACCAGAAGAAGGAGGGAAATGATGGAGTACGCAGTTATCGAATTCAAGGGATGTGAATACAGAGTTAAGGAGAACGATGTAATAACCGTACAAAAGGTCGATAAAAAAGAAGGAGAAAATGTTGAGATAGACACAGTTCTGCTTGTCAGAAAGGGTGACAAAACTCTTGTTGGCACACCATATGTAGAAGGTGCTAGGGTAATCGCTAGAGTTCTGGGAGATCGTAAGACTCCTAAAATTATTGCGTTCAAGTTTAAAAGAAGAAAGAACTATAGAAGAAAGAAAGGGCACCGGCAAATCCTAACTGAACTGAAGATTGAAAAAATCATCTCTTAAGGGGTGATACTATAGGAGTATTATTTTACCTCCTTTTATTTTTGAATTCCACCTATTATAATCTTCAGAAGAATCTGTATCGGATAGACTTACTTATAATCACACCGTCAAGGTTCAAGGAATCCTCTCAGGAGCTTGCAGAACTAAAAAATAAATTGGGGTACAGTACCCTCATAAAAGAAGTAGAAACAATAGAAAATGAATTTGATGGAGTTGATCTTGCGGAAAAAATTAGAAACTGCATAAAATTCTATCATGGCCACAGGGGTGTGAGATGGGTGATACTTTTAGGGGATGAAATATTTATTCCTCAGAGAATCGCCTATGTAAGGCTGGGATACGGCGAGAACGATTTCATACCAACTGATTATTATTATGCTGACCTTGATGGTGACTGGAATTTCGATCACGATGCAACTTTTGGAGAATTAGAGGACAGCCTTGAACTCAGACCAGACGTTCTGGTGGGAAGAATCCCGGTCCATACAGAATTTGAGTTACTCCAGTATTTGGAACAACTCAAAGTGTATAAAACAGAGGGAAAACCCTGGTGTGATATTGAAAGGGCACTATTTGTGGCCTCGGAATTACAGACAAAGGCTGATGCCAGTCCCTATGTCGATTCAGTGAGAAAATATTTTCCACCTGATTTTCACCAGATGAAACTCTATCAGGACGAAGGCACCATAACCCGGGAAGCCTTTGTGGACAGCCTGAACAAGGGGACATCTTATCACTTCGCTGTATTGCATGGAGACTATGGAGGTATTTATATAAACGTAAATCCTTATATATATTTCAGTACAGCCGACATAAATCTTCTGAATGAAAAGGGTAGCTCGCTCTGGTATGTTATCACATGCGATGCAGGAGGAGTAGACAAAGATTGCTTTGCAGAACATCTGGTTTTCCATCCCCAGGTTATTGGAATCATAACCAATACTAGAAACGGATTCACCAGCGGTGTAAATCTCAGCATCCCATTTTATCAATCACTTTTTGATAATCCGTGGTTTACCATTGGGGAAGCTGACAGTGTAGCAAAAGAACGGAATGCTTCACAATCCATTTATTATAATGAAAGTAGATATAACCAAATGTCCACCATTATCCTGGTGGATCCTTCCTTGGTACCCCCAAAGGGGACAATGCATAAAATAAAATTGGAAAATTTGAGTCTCCAAGAAGATACATTACTGGAGCTCCTGGTCACCAATGAATATGAGGAACCTTTTAAAAATGTGAAGGTTACCCTCTATCAGCCCGGAAATTTCATCGCTACAACCTTCACAAACCTTTTTGGTTATGCATCTCTCCGTATAAAGCAGCCAGTTACAGAGAAAGTATTTTTATCCCTTCAGCATCCCTCTGGTTATACGGTTCTGGATTCGCTGCTATTGGATACTCTTCATATACCCCTAAGTGTGGAGCTAAGTAATATACAAAATAATTTTGGAGATACCCTTTTGGTATCCAATACAGCATTTAAAATAATATTTAAACTTAAAAATAATTCCTTGTATCCCTTGGGTGAGACAAAATTTTCGATCAAAGAAGAACAGAGCATACTTTTCCTGGACGATACCCTTTTCCATATTCCCGAACTGATTGAAGGGGCAGAGTATCTTATAAAAATCAGTGGCAAAGTCAAGAATTGCTTAGAAGATACTATCGTATCTTTAACAATTCAATTGAAAAGGGGGGACTTTATAAGAAGCGATACACTGGGTCTAAGGGTATTTTCTCCTAAACTCTCTATTACAAGTGTTAAATACAAGTTTGAGGGAAACAATTTAATCGTTTATGAACAGTTGCAGAATTCATCCAGAGTTCCGCTTCATAATTTTACTTTAAAGGTAATACCTAATTTGCCTTTTTACATATCTTCCACAGATTCCGTGCATTATAATTCACTCGGTGCCTTTACTTCTATCCAGGATAGCTTTATTTTTACACTTCCAACTGTCCCTTATACATTATATAACATAATATCTTATAACAATTTTAAAGATACAATCCTTATACCACTTAGAGACACTACATTGAATTCTCCCATAGCCCTCAGAGGGGAACCGGGTTCAGGCAGTGTAAAATTATCATGGAATACCTTCCAAAATCTTCTTTACAATGTGTATCGAAGTGAAGATGGAGTAAATTTTGTAAAAGTCAACGGAGAATTTGTGGATGATACTTATTACGAAGATAGAGGTTTAAAACCCTTTACATATTATTACTATTATGTTACTATGGTTGATACTTTTTTGCATGTGGAAACCACGCCTCAGGAAACTCTCAAGATACGAACAAACCCAGCAAATACTCCTGGTTGGCCCAGAGTTACTATAGGTACTGGATATTCAACCCCATGTGTTCTTGAGCTTGATGTGGACGTTCCGGGTCTTGAACTCATAATTGGGACAAGCTTTGACAGCCTGCTCTATGCATTTTATTCCAACGGAGATCCTGTTCCTGGTTGGCCTGTCAATATTCACGGTGACATATGGGCATCCCCGTGCGCAGCAGATTTTGACAACGATGGTGCTGATGAAGTTTTCGCAGTGAATCTCCATGGAGACCATAAAGCTTACTTAATAGACGGAGACGGGAGTATTATGCCCGGGTGGCCTCAGGATCTTGGATATGGAAGTTTCGGTACACCTGCCTGTTATGACCTTGATGGTGATGGAAAACCTGAAATAGTTGTAAAACTCAATAATTCAGTACTTTATGTTTTTAGGACTGATGGAAGTTACCTCTTTGCACCTGATACACTGGATACAGTATACACTAATTATTCCTCCCCTGCCATTGCCGATATAAATGGTGATTCCATACCCGAAATTGTTGTCGCTGGTGGGGGACTATCTCCACATCTTTATGTATTTGAACCAGATGGAGATACTCTTCCTCCTTTCCCCATCCCTTTACCTGGACGGGTGATGGGATCTATGGCCATTGGTGACGTAAGGATCGATTATCCCGGTGAAGAAATTGTAATTCCCACACAGGATTCCATCTATCTTTACTCCTCTCAGGGGCAGATTATATGGTCTCGTCACGCCTCTAATACCAATATTTTCTTTAACCCCTCTCTCTCCGATATAAATGATGATGGAATACTGGAAGTTCTTGTGAACACTTCCAATGGTATTATCGTATTTGATGCTGCTGGTAATACTCTTCCAGGTTTTCCCGTTTACTGCGGAGGCGATTTTTCCACCTGTGCAACTTTAGATATTGATGGAGACGGTACACAAGAAATAATTAAAGGCTCAATGGACGGAAACCTCTATGCTATAGATTATACAGGTAACATTGTAGCGGGTTTTCCTGTAACTCTTTATTCATACGTGAAACCTTCAGTATTTATAACAGATCATGATCTGGATGGACTCGCAGAAATTGTGGCATCGAGTTTTGCCAATTCTTTATTTTCCTTTGATTTACCCTCAATCTCCAGCAATACGGCTTCAATGTGGCCAACTTTAAAACATGACAAGATGAGAACCTCCTGGATTAAAGTCCCAACTCAACTCGGTATGGAAGAAGCAGGTAAATTACCCAAAAACATAGGAGCTGAATCGGATATTATTCTTAATGGCAGTATTCTGGATCTCAGTAGATTTCCGGATATAGACGACATAAAATTATATGATTTATCAGGTAGGTTGATTTATAATTTAAACATCTCAAAAGGCCAGTTTTTGGATCTTTCGAGGTTTTCTGCAGGTATTTATTTCTTGCACATTAAAAAGAACAACAACACAAAAATTATAAAGGTTATCAAAATAAAATGAATAACCTGGAAAAATTAAAAAAAAGAAAAGCTGAAATTGAATTAAAACTTACCTCTCCACTTGAAGAAAGGGAGCGGGTAGAACTTTTAAGAGAATACAAAAAAATTACACCCCTTGTGGAAAAAATGGAGCTAAAGCAAAAGAAGGAAAAAGAATTGTCTGATATTATCCAGCTACTGGAAGAAGAAAAAGATGAAGAGATGCAGCAATTTCTCGAGGAAGAGAAACAGAAGTTGGAAAAAGACATTGAGGAACTGGACATGGAAATCAAGAAACTTCTTCTTCCTGAGGATCCTGATGATGTGAAGAATGCTATTGTTGAGATTAGAGCAGGAACTGGTGGAGATGAAGCTGCACTCTTCGCTGCAGATCTATTCAGAATGTATTCAAAATATGCTGAGAAGAAGGGTTATAAAATATCAATAACCGATTCTCATCCCACACCTCTGGGGGGGTTTAAAGAGATAACCTTCATTGTGGAAGGACCTTATGCATACAGAAACCTTAAATACGAATCAGGAGTCCATAGAGTTCAAAGAATACCCCAAACTGAATCTGGTGGAAGAATTCATACCTCTTCTGCAAGTGTGGTAGTACTTCCCGAGGCAGAGGATGTAGATGTGGAAATAAACCCTGATGACCTTAAAATAGAAACCTACAGAGCCGGTGGACCAGGGGGCCAGCATGTAAACATGACAGATTCAGCAGTAAGAATTACCCATGTACCTACAGGAATTGTTGTTACCTGTCAGGATGAAAGGTCTCAGCATAAGAATAAAGCAAAGGCACTGAGAATTCTGAGAGCGCGGTTAAAGGACTTAGAACTAAGGAAAAGAGAAAGTGAATTGAGAAAAAAGAGAAAAAGTTTTATCGGTTCTGGAGATAGAAGTGAGAAAATCCGTACATACAATTTTCCCCAGGGTAGAGTCACCGACCATAGAATAAACCTTACTGTGTATAGACTGGATGATATACTTGATGGTGAGCTTGATCTTGTAGTAGAAGAACTTCTAAAAGCTGAAGAAGAAGCACGCCTTGAATCCCAGAAAAATATACAGTGATATTGTAAAAATGCTTTCTTCAGTTACTTCCCATCCTGAGGCTGAGGCAAGATGGTTTATAGAAGAAGTTTTCGGAATGCCAAAGGAAATTTTTTTTATCACTGAGGAAATTGACACCGTAAAATTAAAGAGACTCCACCTACTCGTCGAACGCAGGATAAAAGAACGGATACCAGTTCAATATATATTTCAAAAGGCTTATTTCATGGGTCTTGAACTCTTCGTTAATCCATGGGTATTAATCCCCAGGCCAGAAACAGAAATTTTAGTGAGCTACGTTATTAAAATTTACTCACATAGAGAAACACCTTCATTTTTTGTCGATGTAGGGACAGGAAGCGGTGCAATTGCAATCTCCATTTCTTATTTTATGAAAATACCAGGAATTGCCACAGATGCCAGCAGAAGGGCTCTTACTGTCGCTAAAACAAACATAGAAAAATATAAAGTCTCCGTGGAGCTCCTCTGTGCAAACCTGCTGGATCCTTTTAAAGAGGCCAGTCTTGATCTTATAGTATCCAACCCTCCCTACATCGGTAGCAATGAACTCACAACTTTACATGAAGAAGTGCAAAAGGAACCTGCTTCATCTCTAATTGGTGGCGAGGATGGTCACGAAATTACCGTTAAACTTATGGAACAGGCTTTTATTAGATTGAAAAAGGGGGGAAGCCTTATAATAGAAACACACAGAGGTATACTTGAAAAAGTAATAGCGAGGGCAAAGGATCTCGGTTTTAGGGTGAGAGCAGTGATAAAAGATTATAGTGGTTACGAGAGAGCAATTCATTTGGAGAAATAAATGAATGATATAGCTAAAAAACTTTTTGAAGAGGCAGAAAAACTGATAAAGAATGGTCGATACAGGGAGGCCATTCCCAAGCTTCTGAGATTAAAAAGACTTACTCAACGGGATGGAGAGCAGGAGGAGGTTCTTTATAATCTTGGGCTCTCTTATTTAATGCTAAACAGATTCACACGGGCCGCGGATATTTTTAAAAGATTATCAAGATCTAACCCAGACTCAGCTCTCTACTACTATATGCTGGGGCTTGCAAATCTGAAAAGAGCCGATTTAAAAGAAGCTTTATGGAATTTTAAGAAAGCTAACCATTTATCCCCAACGGAGAAAGAATTTACTAGGAAATATGGATGGACTCTATGTCTCATGGGTAAAAGAAGAGGAGAGAAAATTCTGGAAAATCTCTTTCAACAGGATGTGAGTGATACAGATGTTGCTGTAGACTATATATTGTGTCTGTTAAAAAATAAAAAAATTGAAAAGGCGAAATGGATTATGGAACTCAACTCACGATACAATCCTGCATCGCCCGAACTTGAGGAACTCCGCATGATCATTGAGAAACCGGAACGAATCAGCGAAATGTTCGTAAGTTTCAATGAACTCAAAACGCTCGCAATTCTTATGGAAAAATCCAATTTCGATGAGACTCTCTTTGAGGAAGTTTCATCTATTTTCCTCGGTTTAAAGGGTAAGTTGTATAAGAGAATTAAAAAGCCCGAAGTTTGGGCAGCTTCACTTGAATTCCTAGTGAAATTTTTGAAGGGTAAAGATATGGATAGAGAAGAAAGGCTTATTGCGAAAAAGTATAAAGTGGAAATACGGGAGATTAAAAGAAAGGTAAGCCAGATGATGGAGGTTCTTTTAAATGGGTGAAGGCTGGGTTTTAAAACATGGAAAAGTTCCCTATCTGGAATACAGAAATTCAGGACCTTTTAGAATCTTCTTTTCCACCAAGTACGGTTTAGATTTCACCAGAGAACTGGGAGTAAATCCCATTGTTCACCTTAATCAGGTCCATTCCAACAGAATTATACATGTAATACATCCTGACTATGTGGAAGAGAAAAATGGTGATGGCCTGGTGACCAGTAATACCGGATTTTATCTCGCAGTAAAAGTGGCAGATTGTTATCCTCTCATTATACTGGATCACGATACACCTGCCTGTGGAATCTTTCATGTGGGATGGAGAGGGCTTAAGGACGGAATTGTGGAAAAGGCAGTGCGGTATTTTGAGAAACATTTTTATGCTGATCCAAAAAGATTAAAAGCTATTTTCGGACCGGGCATAAAGGGCGAATACTACGAAGTAGGAGAGGAATTCAGAGAATATTTTACCGACTCTCTTATAGAAAAAAATGGGAAGCTTTACTTAGATATTTATGAAAAAGCAAAAACAATACTTCTCCAAAAGGGGGTTACCAACATCACAGATCCTCCCTATGATACCTATTCCAACGAAGATCTTTTCTTTTCCAAGAGAAGAGATGGAGAGGTAAAGGGCTTAATGTGGGCAATAGTGGGGATAAAGAAGAACGCAAAAACCCTCTCAATGTTGGAATCCGAAACTCCTCTGTAGATGAAATATTAATTAAAAAGGAATTATATTTCTAAGGAACCTCTTTCTCCTTATGTGCTTTAACAACTGAATATTTTCCCCCATAACAATGATTAATGATAAACGGTCTGGTATTACAATGAGAGGAGCAATTTTTTTAAAATCTTTTTTCGTCCAGAAAGATTTGTGCTGCTCATATTCATTGTTGAACACCGCCCTCTGTTCAACAAAAGTTTTAGGAGTTGTGATTAAAACATCAGATGCTATTTCTTTTAGAGACTGCACTAAGTGATATCCTTCCTGCTTGGGGAGATGCTCAATGACGTCGATAAGTAATACAAGGTCATAGCTCTCATGTATAGTGCCTACAACATCTTGTGCTTTACCTAGATATATGTTGTTATATATATACTTATGACATGGAGTCAAATACTTATCGTATATTTCAACGCCATCTATTTTTATATTCCATACTCCATATGCCTTAGTTGACTCATCCCACAACTCCATATATTCTCTGAGCAGAAATCCATACTTCCCAAATCCAACTCCCACATCCAGTATTGACCGGGGAGAAAGTGTTCTCACAATTTCAATTATTAGAGGTATTTGATGATAAAAACTTGTTGGCAAACTACTTCTCCTGTTTGCATACCCTATAAATCCAATCTGCAATATCCTGTATCACTTCTTCTTCCACATGGCCTTTTCTCAAATACTCTGCGGGAACACTTTTACCTTCACCCTTCATAAAAAGATGATTTAAGTGGGGATAAAGCTTGAGCGTAACTTTTTCAGAGGTCCCCAAAGCTTCCTTCCATCGTAAAAAATCCTCTATTGTAACCTGGTAATCTCTACTTCCATGAAGAATCAAAATGGGCTTATCCAGCGTCCTAGCGACAGATACAGGGTCATATCCCCTAAGGTCCAACCAGTAGCTTGCAGGTATACCAAGAGGTAAACTCTCTCTGGGTGTGGAAGGTGATAAATCCGGAGATTTAACCATATTCACCTGTTTTTTTAGCTCCTCTAATTTTCTTTTCTCCTCTTTGGAGATGTCCCCATCCAGAGAGTATATATATCTAGTTTGTTCAAAGACAAGGTCTTCCAGGGGTCTTGCAGCTGCAGCCATGAGGATAAGCCCCGCGATATCTGGTGAGAGCCTTGCTATTCTGGGTAATAACATAGCGCCTAAACTATGTCCCAGGAGGAAAATCTTGGAAGAGTCTATTTCTTTTCGGGCTTTCACAAACTTCACGGCTTCAATAACGTCTTGAATCACCTCTTCATTAACAGTAATCTTATTTTCTATTTCTCTCATTTTTTCTGAATGAACTCTGCTTCTTTTATCGTACCTCAAAACGGCAATACCCCGGGAGGCCAATCCCCAGGCTATGTCTCTAAAGGGCTTATTTGGTCCAATGGTCTCATCTCTGTCATTTGGTCCTGAACCGTGGATCAATACCACCAGCGGGAATGGGCCTTTGCCTTTAGGGAGTGTTAAAGTGCCGTGGAGCTTCCATTCTTCCACTCCAAAGGAAATCTCATATTCCACAAATTTCTCTTTATTCACATAATCAGGTATTGTGTATTTCACTCCCTGAGCAGGCAGGAAAAATAGCCCGGCTATCTCTCCCTTTTTGTTAAAGACTACCTTTATATCAATGGAGGCCTTCTCAAACTCACAGGTGACATAATAAACTATGTATTCTTTAACCTCTTCACTTTTCAATGCCTTCTGGGTCCTGAAATCCCCGAGTTGCCTGGTCAGGGAATTCCATGCATCCTCCAATTTATCCGCTGGAAGAGCCTTCTTCATAGTTCTGTCAAAATATTTTACTGCTTCAGCGAATTTTTCATTACTCAATAGGTTTACAAATTCTACTGCTTTAATCTCCAGATCCAGCTTAAGAGATTGGGCTTTTTCTTGTGCTTGTAAGGAAACACTTCCAATAGTATATAAGATAAACAACATCTTAAAAATTTGCATTTTACACCTCCTATGAACAATTACGTGTATTCATTGGAAATTATTCATAAGAATTTATCTGATGCGTCTTTCGGAATCACCACTGATTCATTGAATGATATATAAATAGATTTAACTTTTACACCTGACTGTAAAAGTGGGCATCTTAAATTTTTCAGAAATCCCTCCATAATGTGCGTATTATATTAAATGCTAAGGGTCCGGCAGTCAAACTATGGACATTGCTCCCCATTCCCCAGAATACTTTTACTCTGGCAACTATCACTTTCCATCTGCAATGTGACGTGATGGATACCAAACATTTCTTTAAGAAGTTTATCAATGGCTATCCTGATTTTATCTACTTCTTCCAGTTTCAACCCCGGATCCAGTTCAATATGAGCCTCAAAATGAATATCATTATCACCAATCTGCCATAAATGGACATGATGGAGATTTTTAACCTCAGGAATTTTTTCCACTTCTTTCTTAATATCCAGTATATCAATACCACGGGGAGTGGCTTCCATTAGTATATCCATAGACTCCCGCAGGATTGAAAAACTCTCTTTTAAGACATAAAGTGCAATTATAAAAGTGAGTAAGGGGTCTATCCAATATACTTTTAAAGTTACTATCGCAATACCACCCAGAACCACTGCAACGGAGGATAATGTATCCATGAAGAGATGCATATAAGCAGACTTGAGGTTTAGACTCTTTTTAGAATCTTCTCTAAGCAGTAAAACTGAAAGTAGGTTGGCCACAAGCCCTATTATAGCCACACTGAGCATAAGCCAGCCTTTGATATAAGTGGGGGATTTTAATCTCACGACGGCTTCCTTAAAAAGGAAAAAGGAAATCACTATAAGAACTGTAGAATTAAAGAGTGCCGCAAGTATTTCAGCCCTTTTATATCCATAGGTTTTTTTATAAGTAACTTCTTTCTTACCAAGGAGATAAGCAATATAACTGATAAAAATAGCTATGGTATCGCTGAAATTATGGAGAGCGTCGGAGATTAGCGCCAGACTACCTGATAAAAGACCACCAAAAACCTCTGCAACGGTTATGATAAAATTTAAGAGAATTACAAACTTTATTCTTTTCTCTTTTATCTTTTTCCCATGAGTGTGAGCCATTATTCCCCTTTAACAATTTAAAACGGTTTCCACGTTCTGTCAAAATTCTTCTTGTTGAAAAAAATCACTCTGCCCAATATATTTATAAAGTATGAAACTCCTGAATCTCTTACTTTTAATTGTATTCTTTGCCCCCCCTGTACCTAAAGAAGCACTTTTTTATAAAAAATTGAAAAACAAAAAAGTTCAATGTCTTCTGTGTCCCCGTCAATGTATAATACCTGAAGGTAAAAGAGGCTATTGCAGATCCAGAAAGAATGAGAATGGAAAACTCTACAGTTTAAGTTACGGAAAAATCGCAGCAATCCACATAGATCCCATCGAAAAGAAACCATTTTACCACTTTTTGCCCGGCAATGTTGCACTCTCCATAGCCACACCAGGCTGCAATCTCAGGTGTACTTTTTGCCAGAACTGGACTATTTCCCAGTATGCTCCGGATGAGATTCGAACAGAATACATGAGACCTGAAAGGATTGTGGATATTGCAAGAATAAATGGCTGCGCTGCCATCGCCTACACTTACTCTGAACCCACAATCTTTTATGAATACATGATAGATTGCGCTAGATTGGCCCATAAATATAACATAAAAAATCTGATGGTAACTTGTGGCTACATTAACCCTGAACCATTCAAGGAACTACTCAAATATTTGGATGCAGTTGTGATAGACTTAAAAGGCTTTTCCGACGAGGTATACAGGAAAATAGGCTATGCAGATTTCAAAGCTATCAAGCAAAACCTGAAGATAGCAAGGGACAGTGAGGTATGGTTTGAAATAACCTATCTGGTCATACCCGGCTACAATGATAGCGATGAAGAATTAACTAATTTTGTTAGATTTGTCAGTGATAGCCTCGGAAAAGATATTCCAGTACATTTCTTAAGATTTTTCCCCCGTTTTAAATTAACGCGCCTTCCACCCACACCGGTGGCAACACTCAGGAAGGCATACAATATAGCAAAAAAACATGGACTTAAATATGTTTATATAGGAAATGTTCCTGATGTCAGGCAAAATAATACATATTGCCCCGGATGTGGGCACCTTTTAATAGAAAGAAATGGATTTTTTACAAT
>Ga0190304_1000181_pt1 | contig 29454 bp, 18 predicted proteins | sample 48700712_MG_FD_161670 | JGI IMG/M metagenome (GOLD analysis project Ga0190304, IMG submission 161670) | Hydrothermal vent sediment bacterial communities from Southern Trench, Guaymas Basin, Mexico - 4870-07-1--2_MG | ecosystem: Environmental > Aquatic > Marine > Hydrothermal vents > Sediment ...
GAACTGGTTTAGGATATTACGTATTGCGCGGGTAATGATGTGAGCAAATATCTTGATTACGTGCTCACATCTAAAGATGCATTTGTTTCAGCAAGAAATATAAAACCACAATATGTTATATCATAGCTTAATTATTTAATTACGAATTTAAATTGCTTAATCGTAAAATATAGTTCTGTTATAAAAGTTTGCAAAGATCTAATTTTACTTTACTAATTTTACTTTTTCACTTCAGTTTTTACTAAATTTCTTTCACTTCAAATTTATTAATCAGAAAACATATTTATTTTTTTAATATTTTTTTTGAATCATCGCAAACGTTTTAAATAATATTTTGCAGACTATTTCCCAATTTACAACTTTTTGAAACACCTAAATATTAAACCAATACATAGCATTTCTTGATTTTTTTTCATAAATTTGGGATACTTTTTAGAACATTTCAACTATTAATTATACTCAAAATATATGGATAAGAAACCTAAATTAAGTTTTTGGCAGATCTGGAATATGAGTTTCGGATTTTTAGGAATTCAATTTGGATTTGCACTACAAAACGCAAACGTCAGCAGAATATTCGAAACCTTAGGCGCTAAAATCGACGACATACCAATTCTTTGGATTGCAGCACCTGTAACCGGACTTATTATTCAACCCATAATTGGGAATCTAAGCGACAATACTTGGACACGATTGGGACGACGACGACCATTCTTTTTAATCGGCTCTATTCTCGCCACTACTGCATTATTTATTATGCCCAACTCTCCAAGTCTATGGATTGCTGTTGGAATGCTCTGGATAATGGATGCATCAATTAATATTTCGATGGAACCTTTTAGAGCTTTTGTTGGTGATATGCTGCCGGCAGAACAAAGAACCATAGGTTTTAGTATGCAAAGTTTTTTTATTGGTACAGGCGCAATAGTTGCGTCGTTCTTACCTTATGTTCTTGCAAATTGGTTTAATATTCCGAATACTGCAATTGAAGGAGAAATTCCTCTTTCGGTTAAATATTCTTTTTATATTGGCGGCAGTGTTTTTATTTTAGCTGTATTATGGACAGTAATATCTAGCAAAGAATATTCTCCTGCTCAACTTAAAAAATTCAACAACTTAGAAGAAACTGATTCAAAAACAAATAAAGAACAAACAAATTACACTAAAATTAGCTCTGAATATAAACTCGGATATTCGCTTTTTAGTATAGGCTTATTATTTTCGATAATATTATTATATCTAGATCTTCATAAGGAATTGTACATTCTTTCTATTGGTACTGGAGTATTTGGATTATTAGAACTTCTTACTGCATTTTTAAAGAAAAAGAAAAAAACAAAAAACGGACTTGTATCTATTATAACAGATTTTAATCATATGCCAAAAACAATGAAACAACTTGCTTTTGTACAATTCTTTTCGTGGTTTGCATTATTTGCAATGTGGATATACACAACAGCAGGAGTTACAACTCATATTTATGGCACATCAGACACAACATCTGAATTATACAACGATGGAGCTAATTGGGTAGGTGTATGCTTTGGAATTTATAATGGTTTTGCTGCCATTTTTGCTTTTCTACTAATATACTTAGCTAAAATTACAAATAGAAAAGTAACTCATTCAATATCACTTATTATTGGTGGATTAAGTCTTATTTCTATATATTTTATTCCAAACCCTCAATTACTTATTTTACCTTTTGTTGGAATCGGACTTGCATGGGCTAGTATTTTAGCTATGCCATATGCTATTCTTACAGGTGCATTGCCGACAAATAAAATGGGTGTTTACATGGGAATATTCAATTTCTTTATTGTTATACCTCAAATTTTAGCTGCAAGTATTTTAGGATTTATTATAAAAGACATTTTTAACGGACAAGCTATTTATGCTCTTATATTAGGAGGAATTTCAATGTTGATCGCATCGGCACTTGTTATTTTTGTAAAAGACGAAGATTAATACTAAAATTAAAAATATGATAGAAGCATGCATTTTCGATCTCGACGGTGTTATTGTCGACACTGCTATTTTTCATTATAAAGCATGGAAAAGACTATGTAACGAATTGGGCTTTGATTTATCGGAAAAAGATAACGAACAGCTAAAAGGAATTAGTAGAATGGAATCGCTTGATATTATACTTTCTATGGGAAACATGAAACTTAGTAAGGAAGAAAAACTATCGTATGCCACAAAAAAAAATGAATGGTATCGTGAATATATTCTTGAACTAAAACCAAAGGATATTCTTCCCGGGGCAAAGGATTTTTTAGAACTATTAAAAAAAGAAAATATCAAAATTGGACTTGGTTCTGCAAGTAAAAATGCCCTAACAATACTACAACTTTTGGAAATAGAACATTTTTTCGATGCCATAATCGATGGAACAAAAGTAAGCAAATCGAAACCCGACCCTGAGGTTTTTGCAAAAGGGGGAATCGAACTTAATACAAAACCTAAAAACTGTCTTGTATTTGAAGATGCTATTGCCGGAGTGCAAGCAGCACTAAACGCCGGCATGCATTGTATTGGAATAGGATCGAAAGAAGTTCTTTCAAATGCTCCATTAGTTATTCCGGGTTTTGAAAATATTGACATATCAATATTAAATAATTTTTAACCAAAAAGACCTATTAATTTATCAACTTTATGAATAAATACTTAAAACACGACGATTGGTGCATTATAGAAGAAGGATTCAAACCCGAAAATCATAAATCATCCGAGAGTATTTTCAGTATTGGAAACGGGAAATTAGGTCAACGAGCTAATTTTGAAGAACAATATAGTGGCGACAGTCTGCAAGGAAATTATATTGCAGGAATATACTACCCCGACAAAACAAAAGTAGGTTGGTGGAAAAACGGATATCCCGAATATTTTGCAAAAGTACTAAACGCCCCAAATTGGCTAGGAATTAATATTAAAATAAATAACTCTGAACTTGATCTTGCAAAATGCAAAAACGTAAGTAATTTTAAAAGAGTATTAAATATGCGTGAAGGCTATTTAGAGAGAACTTTTACTGCCGAACTAAAAAACGGAAATAAAGTTAATGTTAGAGCAAAACGTTTCTTAAGTATAGCTAACGATGAATTAGGAGCAATAAAATATGAAATATCTCCTGTAAATTTTAACGGAAAAATTTCTATATCTCCATATATTAATGCCGATGTTATTAATGAAGATTCAAATTATAACGAAAAATTTTGGATAGAAACAAATCAAGGAAGCAAACCCGGCAAAGCACATATTACAACAAAAACAAAAAAATTAGATTTTGAAGTTTGTACTAGTATGCGTTACATTATAGAAAAAAATAAAAACCAAATAGAAAATTTTACTTCTGAAGAAAAACATACTAAATTTATTTCTCAAACAATTGAAATAAATGCAAAAACAAACGATATAATAACTTGCTACAAGTATGCTTCGATAACAACTTCTGAAAATTATAGCAAAAATTTACTGTCGACAAAAGCATATAAAGTTTTAGATTACGCTATTGAAAAAGGTTTCGACAAACTTCTTTCGGAACATTCCAAAGCATGGAAAAACAAATGGAAAGACTGTGATATTATTATTAAAGGCGATAAAGAAGCTCAACAAGGTATTCGCTTTAATATTTTTCAATTAGACCAAACTTACACAGGAAAAGACGAGAGACTAAATATTGGACCAAAAGGTTTTACAGGAGAAAAATATGGCGGCAGTACTTATTGGGATACCGAAGCATATTGCATACCATTCTATTTAAGCACATCGGAACCATATGTTGCAAAAAATTTATTACTATACAGATATAAGCAATTATCGAAAGCTATAGAAAATGCTGAAAAACTAGGATTTAAAAATGGCGCAGCTCTTTATCCTATGGTAACAATGAATGGAGAAGAATGCCATAACGAATGGGAAATAACTTTCGAAGAAATTCACCGTAATGGAGCAATAGCATATGCAATATATAATTACACTGAATATACCGGTGATAACAATTACGTCCACGAATATGGTATTGAAGTATTAATAGCTATCGCAAGATTCTGGAGCCAAAGATTTAACTTCTCCGAAACCAAACAAAAATATGTAATGTTAGGTGTTACCGGACCTAACGAATACGAAAATAATGTCAATAATAACTGGTACACTAATTACCTTGCTAAATGGTGTTTGTCTTATGCTATTCAAATTATAGAAGAAACTAAAATAGCAAATCAAGATAATTACAATAGAATAATAGATAAAGTAAATTTATTAGACGAAGAAATACCTTTTTGGAATACTATTATTAACAATATCTATTTCCCGGAAGACACAGAAAAAAACATTTTCTTACAACAAGATAATTTCCTTGATAAAGAAATAATACCTGTTAATTTGTTAAATTCATCGGAAAGACCAATAAATCAGAATTGGTCGTGGGATCGCATTCTGCGTTCTTGTTACATTAAACAAGCTGATGTTTTGCAAGGTTTATATTTCTTCGAAAAAGATTTTAATACTGACACTATAAAGAGCAATTTCGATTTTTACGAACCATTAACTGTTCACGAATCATCATTGTCGCCTTGCATTCATTCAATTTTAGCATCGAAACTTAATTACCACGATACTGCCTACGAACTATACCTAAGAACTGCTCGTTTAGACCTCGACGATTATAATAACGAAGTTGCCGAAGGATGTCATATTACAAGTATGGCCGGTACATGGATGTCGTTTGTTCAAGGTTTTGGGGGAATGCGAATTAAAGATAAAAATTTGCATTTTTCACCTTACATCCCCGATAAATGGGAGTCGTATTCATTTAATGTAAAATATCAAGGACATCATATTACTCTTCAGGTACTTAAAAATGAAATTAATATATCTAATTACGCCGATAAAGAACTTGAACTATACATTTTCGATAAAAAATATACTGTATTAGAAAATAATTCTATTTCAATAGAAATAAATAATTAATATTATGAATCAACAATCTATCACAAAAAGTGGTATAAAAAAGTTTTCTGAATCTGACAATAATAAACATCTACTAATCGGATTCGATGGCTTTATAGATGAAATAATTCACGTTGTTGACAAAAGAATAGATTCTGATAAATACAACAGAATAAATAATATTAATGATTTTTCTGCACGTATTGCTCAATATGCAGGATTAAGCGGAAATATTGAATTAGTTCCTGTACAGAGAAAAATTGGAGGTAATGGACCTATTTTAGCTAATGCCTTACTTAACCAAGGCTACAACATTTCGTTTATTGGGGCATTAGGTGTAGATCCTATTCATAGAATTTTCTTCGATTTTGCATCGAAATGTAAAAATGTTATATCGCTAACAGAACCAGGACGGACCGATGCACTTGAATTTAACGATGGTAAAATTATGCTTGGCAAGATGAATAATCTTGTTGATGTTAATTGGGATAATTTAATCACTAAATTTCCATTAACAAAATTAACAAAATTGGTTGAATCAGTTGATTTAATTGCATTTACAAACTGGACAATGCTACCCAAAATGAATAGTATAATTGCCGGTTTTAATGATATTCTTGACAAAATCGATAATAAACCAAAAATTTTTATCGATCTTGCAGATCCTCAAAAGCGAAGCAATGCTGAAATTCTTGGTATTTTAAACATTCTAACAAATTTAAAATCGGAAACAACACTAGGATTAAACGAAAATGAGTCGGTAATAATATCAAATGTCCTAGATATTTATGAAGACGATATTATAAAACGAGCAATTAAAATACGAAAGAAATTAAATATACATATGTTGGTAATTCATCCAACAAAAGGAGCTGCCGTTTCATCAGACACCGAAGATGCATGGATTTCTGGACCTTATACTGAATCTCCAAAAATAACAACTGGAGCAGGGGACAACTTTAACTCCGGATTTTGTAATGGTTGGCTTAATGGTCTTACTCCTTCCGAATCGCTGGTAATTGGTGTTTACACTTCGGGATTTTATGTTAGAAATACTGTATCACCAAACAAATCGGAACTTATCAATTTTGTAAAAGCTAATATTTAATTAACTACTCTATTTTTATCGAAATGAAATACAACAAATCTATAATATCTCTTTTTATTCTTCTTGTTTTAGTTAGTTTTTCTTTAAAACCAGCATATTCTCAAATATTAAAAATTGAGCCTCAGTTTTGGTGGACCGGAATGAAAAATACAAATCTCCAACTTTTAATTTATGGGAAGAATATTTCTAATCTAAATCCCAAAATTTCTAATTCAGACATTTCAATAAAATCTGTAATCAAAGTAAAAAACCCAAATTATCTATTTATAAATCTTACTATAAATAAAACTACAACTCCCGAAACTTACAGAATTGAATTTTATAATAACAACATATTAGTTCAAACTATCGAATACGAACTAAAAAAAAGAAATACTAGTAATAATATCCATAAAGGATTTAATCAAACGGATGTAATATACCTTTTAATGCCCGATAGATTTGCAAACGGAGACACATCGAACGATAATGTTAAAAGTATGTTTGAGAAATCTAACCGTTCTAATCCTAACGGAAGACATGGAGGCGACATTAAAGGAATTAGTGAACATATTGATTACTTAAAAGAATTAGGCGTAACAACACTTTGGATAAATCCTCTTCTCGAAAATAATATGGATGCTTATTCTTATCACGGATATGCAATAACCGATTTTTACAATATCGATAAACGCTTTGGAACAAATAAAGATTATGTGAATCTGGTAAACAAATGCCACACAAATAATTTAAAAGTTATAATGGATGTTGTTTTAAACCATTGTGGCAGTAATCATTATTGGATAAAAGACTTACCTATGGATAATTGGATACATCAATTTCCGGAATATACAAACTCGAATTTTCGAGGTTCATCTATTATGGATCCATATGCATCGGACTTCGACAAAAATTTAATGACAAAAGGATGGTTCGATAAAACTATGCCCGACTTAAACCAAAACAACGATTTGCTATTAACATATTTAATTCAAAACACAATATGGTGGATAGAATTTGCCGAACTCGACGGCATTCGACTCGACACTCAACCATATTCGTCGAAAGAGAGTGTTGCAAAATGGGCAAAAAGTATAATCTTAGAATATCCAAATATTAATATTGTTGGCGAAACATGGCTTCAAAAAATTTCTCATACTGCTTATTGGCAAAAGAATAACGACAAAAATAAATATAATTCAAATATCCCATCGATTACCGATTTCCCTTTATATTATTCTATAAACAATTCGCTAAACGAAAAACAAACATGGACAGAAGGAATCTCGCGTTTATATTATTCATTATCGCAAGATTATTTATATAATAATCCGGAAAAGAATCTTGCCTTTCTCGATAATCACGACCTCACAAGATTTTTCTCTTCGGTACACGAAGACATCGGAAAATTCAAATTAGGAATAACTTTCTTACTTACTACCAATAGAATACCTATGATTTATTATGGTACAGAAATACTAATGACAGGATTCGAACACGATGGACATGGAAATATTAGAAAAGATTTTCCGGGCGGTTGGGCAAACGATAAAACAAACGGATTTACCGGAGCAGGACTAAATAAAAGTCAAATTAAAACATTTAACTTCACTAAAAAACTACTGAATTGGAGAAAAAATTGCGAAACAATTCATTATGGTAAATTAAAACATTTTGTTCCCGAAAACGAAGTATATGTATATTTCCGATACGACAATAATAATACATATATGGTAATTCTTAATAATGATTCGGAAAATAATAAAACATTAGAAACGTCGAAATATTCCGAAATAATTAAATCGAATACAAAAGCCTTAAATATAATTACAGGAGAATTTTTAAATGACATCTCGAAAATAAAAATACCTGCAAATACTCCTTTAATATTAAAATTAGAAAATTAATACTTTATAAATTATAAAAAATAATTATTCACAAATACAAACACAAGAACATGAAACGGATTTTAATTATTTTAGCTATTATTACAATTTTTCTGGGATGTAAAAACGAAGAAAACACAAAAAAATCTACTATTTTCGGATTAGCAACACCAATAGTTTTAAACACCGATTCGACAACAATAAACTTTAAAGGATATATTCGCAATCCAAATTTAATAGATTCGATAGCTTTGCCGGATTATTTTTCTTACACATTGAATAAAAAAAATAACACACTTACAATAATTAACAAAACTAACAGTTTTCCAAAATTATCAAAACTTAAACTATTTATCGAAAACTCGGAATACACAATTATACTAAAGAAAAATCGCAAATTGATTTATAATTATGTTTTCGATTCAAAAAATAAACATTATAACAAAGTTCAACTTGCCGGAACATTTAACAACTGGACTCCTTCGAAAACCAATCTCAAATTTGTTAACGGAAAATGGGAGACTAAATTAACATTAAATCCAGGGAAATACCATTATCAAATTGTTGTTGATAACAATTGGATATTAGATCCAAATAACAATATTAAAGAAGATAACAATATTGGAGGATTTAATTCTGTACTTATTTTAGAAGAAAAAAAAGATAATTTCCCGAAACTATCTTTACAAAATCACACAAATAAAATAATAGAACTAAAAACTACCGATACTACGGCTAAAATTATTGCACTATGGCAAAACAAAGAAATATCTGTAAAGCAAAACAATAATATACTACAAATTACTATCCCATCTGATGCAAAAGAACTCGACAGATCGTACATAAGAGTATTGGCATATAATTCAGATGGAATTTCAAACAACATATTAATCCCATTACAAAATAATAAAATAATTGAGTCGACAAGTCAGCTAAAACGAACCGACAAAGAAGCAATGATTCTATATTTTATGATGGTTGATAGATTTAATAATGGAAACAAAAATAATGACGCTCCTATAAACGATCCCCAAATTGATAAAAAAGCAAACTATTGGGGTGGCGATTTAAAAGGAATAACAAATAAAATAGAAAGTGGATATTTCTCAAAATTAGGAATAAATACTATATGGTTATCACCAATCAATCAAAATCCACAAATAGGATATGTTGAATATCCTGCTCCACATAGAAAATATTCGGGCTATCATGGATACTGGCCTATAACACTAACAACAATAGATAATAGATTTGGAACACCAACCGAATTACACGAATTAGTAAATCTAGCGCATAAAAATAATATAAATGTAATACTCGATTTCGTTTCAAACCATGTTCATAAAGAGAATCCTTTATACAAGAATCATCCCGACTGGGCAACAAATTTAATATTACCCGATGGCAGTAAAAATATTCGTATATGGGACGAACAACGTTTAACAACATGGTTCGACACTTTCCTTCCGACTTTAGATTTCTCGAAAAAAATTGTTGTCGAAACAATTTCAGACTCTGCATTGTTCTGGATTAAAAAATATAATTTAGACGGTTTCAGACACGATGCCACTAAGCATATACCAGAAATTTATTGGAAAACATTAACACGAAAACTTCGCGATAGTCTTGAAAATGAAAATATTTTCCAAATCGGAGAAACATTCGGAAGTCGCGAGTTAATAGGTAGTTATGTAAACTCAGAAGAATTAGACGGACAATTCGATTTTAATCTGTATTTCGATGCTCGTTCTGTTTTTGTAAATGATAACGAATCGTTTATAAAACTTAAAAATTCGCTAGAAGAAAGTTTCGATTACTATGGTTATCATTCATTAATGGGGAATATTACAGGCAATCACGATATTCCACGATTTATTTCATTTGCCAGTAAAGCATTATCTTTCGACGAAGATGCAAAAGAAGCAGGTTGGACAAGAGATATTGAAGTAATAGATACAATAGGATATTATAAACTCTCATCGCTAACAGCATTTATTATGACAATTCCCGGGATACCGGTTATTTATTATGGCGACGAATTAGGTATGCCGGGAGCCGGAGACCCCGACAATAGAAGACCAATGAAATTTTCAGGACTATCGGAACAAGAATCAAAATTAAAAGCAAAAACAGAAAAACTTATAAATCTCAGAAAATCGAATATGTCTTTAATATATGGGAATACAGAGTTCCTACGAGCCGATAAAGATATTTTAGTTTATTCGCGAACATACTTTAACAACAAAACTATTGTTGCATTTAATAAAAGTAAGAATATACAAACAGTAAAATTACCAATACCTGAAAATTACGATATTAACACATTAAAATCGAATTTTAATTCGGATATTGAGATCTCTGATAATGAGATCATTATTACTCTTAAGCCATATTCATACGAGATATTGAATAACTAATGGAATAATAATTATTATTTATTTGAATAAGAACAAATTACAATTGACTAAATTTATTGTCTGATGTTTGTCTTTTACTTAAGCAGATGTCTCGACTACGCTCGATATGACAATTAAAAACAAGTAAAAAAACTCTTTAAAAAAGAAGCTGAATTAAAATTAATTCAGCTTCTTTTTTTTAATTATATACCTAACAATTAATCTCCAAAATTAATACCTAACCCTCTAGCAGTTTTCATTAATGCAGTATCGAGAGTTACAGCATTAGGTCGGCTTATAGCCTCTTCAAAAGGCACTGATGTAATATATGGATGTTGATACGAAACCATCTCTCCATATTTTTCTTCTAACACCATTTCAAAAGCTCTAACACCAAACTGAGAAGCAAGAACTCTATCGTAAGCAATAGGCACTCCCCCTCTTTGGATATGTCCTAACACAGTTTTTCTAATATCGTGTTCACATCCTGCAGCTTCCAATTGTTCAACTAGATGCGATGCAGCTCCTTCAAATCTTTTATTTTTATATCCTATTTCTGTTGACTCAACTATCGAAGCCTTTTGACCTTTGGCTTTAGCTCCTTCTGAGATTACAATAATAATAAAACCTCTATCTTTAACGAATCGTGATTCTATCTTTTCTATCACCTTATTAATATCGTAAGGTATTTCAGGAATAAGACAAATCTCAGCACCACCGGCAACAGCCGAATTCATCGCTATCCAACCTGCATCGCGCCCCATTACCTCGAGCACCAAAATGCGATTATGACTAGCAGCAGTAGTAACAAGTTTATCAACAGATTCGGTAGCTATCTGTACTGCTGTTTGAAAACCAAAAGTTGTATCGGTGGCAGAAAGGTCGTTATCGATAGTTTTTGGAACACCTATAATATTTAAGCCCTTTTTAAATAAAGCCTGTGAAATTTGCTGTGAGCCATCGCCTCCAATATTAATAACAGCTTCAACTCCTAAAATTTGAAGTTTTCTTATCATTTCTTCTGAACGGTCTACAGTAGTCCATTTACCATCTTTATCTTTTATTGGCCAAGCAAACGGGCCTCCTTTATTTGTAGTTTCAATTATAGTTCCTCCTTGAAAATGTATCCCGGCAACAGCTTTATCATCTAAAACTTTTATCTCGGTAGGCTCCCATAAAATTCCGTTAAAAGCCTGAATACTACCTATTACTTCCCAATCGTGCTCCTGAGAAGCTCTTTTAACTATTGCTCTAATAACAGCATTTAATCCTGGGCAATCACCTCCAGCTGTCGCAACTAAAACTCTTTTCATAAAATATTATATTAATTATTTTTATTCCTATTCTTTGGATAGAAAATATTTTTTTACTTCAAAAAAAATATCTATAAGAGAACTATTCTATCTGCAATAAATACAGTATATTTATGCGTAAATTTATAAAAAAAACATGATAAAAAAGTAACTTTTTTCTGTTTTTTTTACTATTATAACAGAACTTTAACAGACTGTTTTATTTCTACTCTTTTTACAAAGAATTATAAACAACAGTCACAAATTTTAAAAAATGAAAAAAACAACACAATTTATTAAATTTTTATTAGTCGTATTAATCCCTATCTCGATATTAGTATCTTGCTCTCAATCTAAAAAAGAGAAAGCCTTAAGCGAAACCCAATTACAAACTAAACTGGCTCATCCCGAATGGAGCAAAAATTTAAGTATTTACGAAGTTAATATAAGGCAATATTCTGAAGAAGGAACTTTAAAGAAAATCGAAGAATCGCTTCCTCGATTAAAAAAATTAGGAACAGATATTATTTGGTTAATGCCAATTTATCCGATAGGAGAAATAAACAGAAAAGGAACTCTCGGAAGTTATTATGCTGTAAAAAATTACAAAGCCGTTAACCCGGAATTTGGAACTTTGCAAGACTTGAAAGATTTAGTAAATAAAGCTCACGAATTAGGAATGTATATTATTCTCGATTGGGTGGCTAACCACACTGCTTGGGACAATCAACTTATTTACGACCATCCCGAATGGTACACAAAAGATTCTACCGGAACAATAATATCTCCTGTACCGGACTGGACAGATGTTGCCGACTTAAATTATGACAATACCGATTTACGCAAATACATGATAAATGCTTTAAAATATTGGGTAGAAGAATGCAATATAGATGGTTATAGATGCGATGTTGCAGCTATGGTTCCTACTGATTTCTGGGAAAATGCACGTACCGAATTAGATAAAATTAAACCTGTATTTATGCTTGCCGAAGCAAATATTCCTGAATTACAAAATAAAGCTTTCGATATGTCTTATGCCTGGGAACTTCATACTTTAATGAACGAAATAGCACAAGGAAAAAAATCGGCTATCGATTTACAGGAACATTTTAAAAAAGAAAAAAAGAAATTCACAACAAACGACTATAGAATGAATTTTACATCTAACCACGATGAGAATTCTTGGAAAGGAACAGCTTACAAACGCATGGGCGATGCAGTTAAGACAATGACCGTATTTACTGCAACTATTCCCGGCATGCCTTTAATTTACAGCGGACAAGAAGCTTGTTTAGATAAGCAACTAAAATTTTTCGAGAAGGATGTCATCAACTGGAAGAATTGTGAAATGGATAAATTCTACTCTAAATTACTATCGTTAAAAAAAGAAAATAATGCTTTGTGGAATGGAGAATATGGAGCTCCAATGACAATAATTAAAACATCTGACGATAAGTCTGTTTTTGCATTTTCTCGAATAAACGATACTAATAAAATATTAGTTGTTCTAAATTTATCTGATAAAAATGCAAATATCTCTTTATTAGATGATAAAGCATATGGCGATTACACAAGTCTTTTCGACGAAAATAATATTACAATCTCAGTAGAAAAAATGTTAAACTTAGAACCATGGGATTATAAAGTATATATTGCAAAATAACAAAAATCAAAAGATGGTGGTATAAAAAAGTAAGTATTGTTGTCATTTCGACCTTGTGGAGAAATCTAACAATGCAGGTAATCTTTTATAGATTTTTCGACTTCGCTCAAAATGACAGGTTTTATTTTTTTTATGCCACCATCTTTTTCTCAAACAAAAAAAACAGAGTCTGGGAGATTTTATAATCTTTGAAAGGATATCATAAAAAACCAAACTCTGCTCAACCTAAACATTTTACTTACTGAAATTTTACTTACTACTTCACCAAAAATTCTATGTTAGAATTTTACCTTATTAAAGCAATTGTTCATTATATTCCAATCGCTCAACTTAAATTTTATATTAATCTGCATTCTCAAAATAATTTTAATTATAAATTTATTACATATCCAACAATCCTAATTGATACAAAAACCGCAAGCCAAATAATCAATTCTATCAACTACATCAAACTCTGACTATTCTTACAAATAAATACAAAAATCTACGAGTATTCATTTACTTTGTATTTCGCAGTTAACAATTTTCAGTTCTATTCTTTCAGCACAGCTACAGCATTTTTCTCTTGTTTTGCTTCGTGCAGTGCAATTTCGGCTCTATGCCTAATTTCTTTTGCAGAATCATTTTTTAAAGATTTTGCAATTCCCATACTAATGGTTAAATTAATTTGATTATCATCAATTTTAAATGAATGAAAAGCTATAATTCTACGCAAACGATCAGCTATTTCTTCAGCTTTATCAATACCTATATTATTAATAATCAGAGCAAATTCATCACCATTTTTATATCTAAAAAACAAATCTGTTTTTCGAATAAAGCTTTTTGAGATATTTACAAACTCTTGTAAAAGAATATCAGCTTTATCGTAACCATACTTTTCATTACAATCTTTAAATCTGTCAATATCAATAAGAAAGAAACAAAAAGATTTTATTGTTTTATTCTCAATAATTATATTAAGTTGCTTGTTTAATTCTCTATAATTAAAAATCCCAAGATCGTCGGAATATGCTAGAATTTTGTATTTGGCAATCTCGCGAGAAAATCGCCAATAAACTATTCCAAAACCTAAAAAAATAAGAATCGATATTAGTATTATATTATTAATGCTAACACTTATCATTACTTAGTTTTTTTCCTTAAGTAAAAGCCTTTTTTCTGCAAATAATCATATCGCATATTTTTCCCAGGCTCATAAACTAAGGCCATAATACTATCTTGTCCTTCTTTTATTGTTGAATAATCGGCAAAATCTAGCGTTCTAATAACAGCCTCTATTACTCTTAATGCACCCGAATGATCGGCCAACAATATTCTTTTACCAAGATTTGCTTTCACTAATTCAACAAAACTACTAGCTATTCTCCAATCGGATTCGATAAGCGATTCGCCTTCGGGATATTGAAAGAAACGATTTTTTAACATTGCTTTTACTTGTTTCTTTTTATCATTATCGTTTCCACTCATATTTTTTCCATATATTTCTAACATTTTATTAGTAATATCTTTTTTATATTTATGAGTAAGAGCGCCATATTTTTGAGAGTTTAATCCATAAACAGCGTCGAAACTAATATTTGTATATCCTGCTTCCTGCAAGAAATATCGAGCTGTTTGTTCGGTATTCTCCGATTCGCTTCCAAAAACCTGTATTGGTCTTTCCTTTGAGAACATCCACAATGGATATCCTTTTTCTTCTAATAAATCGACAATTACTTTAAAATCTTTACCCAATTCACGAGCAGTATCGATACCATCCGGTTTTAAATTATTTCCTATACCTCCACTAATTCTTCTGTTATTTTTCCAAATATCCATATAGCCCGAACCTACAAACTCCGGATTTTCGCCTCCCGATTCATGTACCGACCTGCCATGTCGAATCACTATTATTTGAGTTTGATTTAAAGGAATATATGCCTGCGGAAAAATTGGCATTCCTTTTCCATTAGGCAACCAAACAATCCCTTCTTGCATTACCAATCCACTTCCATCGTCTAACTGTCGACCAACAGTTCGCATCTTTCCTCCCGGGTTAACCTCCATATCTTCTTTGGCAAGTACTAACTTCGAGCGATAACGAGTAAACGAAGCTCCTATGCCGGGAATATTTTTCGAAGCTAAAATATCACTAAATTTACTTAATGAAAATGTCTCTAACAGCAATCTCCTAAAACTATCATTTTTTATCAAACCATTCCATGCAAGAAAAAATAAATATGGATTAGCGTCAGAAATATTATTTTGAATAAATTCGTGTTTTAATTTTATATACGATTGTGGAGAAATATCATCTTCTATAGTCAATAAAAAGAAATAAATATCTCTTCCTAGAACTTTCAATCTATTAACAAAATCTTGTGTTACATCTTCGGTTGAAATTCCGAGTTTATTGCTATAAATAGCTTGAAGAAATTCCACATCATTCTTAACATCTTGTATTCGGTATGAATTATGAAACTCTGCATGTTCGCGTGGATATACCATTTTTCGTACAGAACTGTTTTCTGTCTTATTTATCTTTTTTTTATCGATATTTTTATATTCTACCTTTTCGGTTTTATTCTTTTCCATATTATTTTATTGCTTTATTAATTTCCCCGAATAAATGTTTTCATTACCTACTATTTTATAAAAGTAAATACCATTATTCATTTTAGCAGCATTGTATTCTACTATATTGTTCGAGCTGAGTATCTTATTATAAATTAATTTACCTTGAACATTATAAATAAATAATTGTCCGTTTAGTATTTTGTTATCTTCTATGTTAAAATAGAAAATATCTTTCGATGGATTTGGAAAAACCTTTATCTTTTCTATTTTCTTATTCTTCAAATTGTTTATTGATGCAGGAATATCAGGCTTACCCAACTTAATTGAAGTATATAATCGATATTCTCCGGGCAGTAATGAAATTAATTCTTCTGTATTGCTTACATTTAAAGTATCGCCGGTATAAAATTCGTACCAGTCGCCTGTATTTGAAAATGAAGGATTAATATCTTTTGTTTCTATATCGAAATTTCCTAAAATAACTACATTCATTACATCGCCGAACAAATGTAATATCTTGGAATTTCCTGTTTGAATTAAGTCAAAATTATCGGTAGAAAAAACATCATAATTAATTTTCAAATTATTCAATGCTCTAAATACATAATACAGTTTTTTTCTGTTTGATAAAAAATAATCCCACAGTATTGGTTTATTACAAACCCTACAAGGCACATCGATAGAAACATCGTATCCTAACTCTCCAAATTGCCATATCATTTTCGGGCCCGGTACTGTGATGAAAAAATTTGCTGCAAGTTCTACTCGTTTCAAAGCAATATATAAGTCTTTAATGTTATATCCCTCAATAGAATTTCCCCATTGTAAGTTTTTATACATTAATCTTTCTTCGTCGTGGCTTTCCATATATCCAACTAAGTTAGGACTACTCCATCCACGTTCTTTATACGATATTCCGTCGATATCAGAAGGATATCCCATTGTAGCTTCATTATATTCGTGATTCATATTTCCCCAAAGCATCATACCAAAATTGGCTAATTCTTTTTCTTCTGTATTATCGGTTAAATGTTCGAGAATAACATAAGCACCGGGATTTACTTCCCAAATTTTAAGTGCCATACGTTTTAAAATATTTATTCTTGAGATATCGTAATTCCAACCATCTCCGGGAGTATTAGTAAATCCTTTAGTAAAATCGAAACGGAATCCATCAATTTTATATTTTTCTAACCAAAATCTGTTAACACTATCTACAAATTCTTTTGTATAATCACTTTCGTGATTAAAATCGAAACCCCAAGAATATGACGAATTAGGTGAAGTTTCGTTATACCATGGATTTTCTGCCGTTGGCTGTCCGTATTCACCTGCCGAAGCGTTAAAATACATTCTAACTAAAGGCGATTGTCCATATGAATGGTTCAATACCATATCTATAATAACAGCAATACCCCTTCCGTGGCATGAATCTACAAAAGCTTTTAAATCGTTTTTTGGACCATAATATTTGTCGGGAGCAAAATAGAAAGACGGATTATATCCCCAACTTTCGTTTCCTTCGAACTCGTTTATTGGCATTAATTCTATTGCATTAATGCCTAAAGTATCGAGATAATTAAGAGTATCGGTTAATGTTTTATAATTATGCTTTGCTATAAAGTCTCTAATATGCAACTCGTAAATCACTAAATTTCCCTTTTCTTCGGCAACAAAATCACTATTCTTCCATTGATATTCATCTTGATTTGTTTGCAATACCGAAGCTATTTGATTTGTTTCCCCTTCGGGGTAAGATATTAAATTTGGGTATGTATCGTTTGTAATATATTTATCGTTATAAGGATCAGATATTTTCTCGGTATAAGGATCGGCAATTCTCATCTCACCATCGATATAATACTGAAAAACATATTCTTGTTTTGGTGTTAGATTTTCAACGCTTATCCAATAATAATTTCCATCAGGAGTTATATTCATTAAAAATTTTTCATCGAGTCGCCAATCGGTAAAATCACCAATAACAAAAACAAATTCTTTATTCGGAGCAAAAAGCACCAGACCAACCGAATCTTCAGACAAATAATTTATTCCTTTAATCCAGCCGACAGGTAATTCTGCAACAGTATTGCTTCCTCGAGCAAAATAATACACCGAATCGCTTTCTATTTCTTCTGTTTTTTGGGCTTTAATTTTTATTTTATGTGAACCTGCAATATTTTCTGTATGAGAATAAGCTATTGTTGTTCCCTGCAATTCCGAAACAAGAATATCGTCGATATATAAAAACATACTATCGGCATCGTTCGACGAGGCATTTATTTCAACTATTTCGCCCGTGGTAATTATATAATCGTTTGTTGGCGAAGAAATATTTATATTTAATCCTTCAGGATATACATTACACAAAATATCACTTCCATCAGCTTCACGAGCAACCTTTGAACCATCGGAATTTCTGAACACAAAGGCCATTTTAAGCACTTCTTCGTCTTCACCAACTCCGTAAAATTCTTTTATACTTGGCTGTATTTCTAGTTTATATAAATTATCCGATACTTTTGTAAGTTTAGCTTTCTCGGTATTCTCTCCCCAATCGGCAATAACATGTTTCCAATCGCTACTACTAGAACTCAAATTTGTAATAAGACCTGTATGAGCATAAATATCACCTGAATAGTCTTTTAATTCTTGGTTCCCTTGTGCAGCATCAAAAGTAATAATTACTGACTCTGTAGCTGTTGGAAATTCGGGTTCGGAAATTACAACCTGAGAGAAAGCAGGAAATATTATACTTATATTTACAATAACTGCAATTATTAAAGACCTTATACTCATACTTTATATTCTAAAAATGTAAAAAAGAAAAGGTGTGCCGAAACACACCTTTAATTTAAATTTATTTTATTTATTGGATTGAACCGGTATTATCATCAAATGTCAATGTAATAACTTGACCAGCAGTTCCAGCAACAGCATCTTGATCTCCACCGTCGTTTCTGTATTCAATTGCTGTATCGTAAACATTAAATTCAGCATTCCACCAAGCAGGAATCCAAGCATGGCTAGCATACATACGGATACTATTGCTTGCAGGTAAAGCTGGAGATGTTAATGTTTTAGCTGTATTATCTACTGTAAATAAATTAGCAGCAACATCTTCGTCCCATGTGCCAAATGCATCACCAATACCATATACAGCAGCGGTTTTAATAGACACTTTAGCTAAATCGTTACGTAAATCAAGAACTACTATGTACATTCCTCCATCTACAACAGACATATTACCACCATTATCACTAACAGTTACACCTTCTGCATCGAATTCATTTACTTCAGCAAATCCTAAGTTTGGATCGCCCCAGCCACTAGCAGCTAATTTAAAACCTTCTCCTGCAGCTAAATGACATATTTTCCAAAAAATACCATCATTGTCACCACCTCCGGCGATTTTGTGCATTGCAGCAGTTGCATGATCTCCAGGAGTATCCCATCCATAAGCAGTAGCAGAACCAACAATATACATAGAATCTGGGTATTCAGCTAATACTTCACCTTCTTTTACATATTCTTCAGTAACAGTTGTTCCAACACCTAATTCCCAAGTCATTGTATATTTATATACAGCATAAGTTGATTGTGCGATATTATCACCACCAGCAACTAAGTTATCTAATGAACCACCAAAATTAGAATTTACTTTAACACCAGTTTTACCTTCACCTAAATCAACAACAGTATCTAATATAACTTTCCAACCATTAGAATAACGGAATTTATATTCAGATTCTAACATTGTAACTTCATCAACTACAAATTCCATTTTATTTAAGTCAAAAGTAGTTGTCATTTCAGTGTTATCGCCCCATCCACCAGGAGTAGCGGCACCAATTAATCCCCACTTAACTCTTGCAATAGCTATTTTATTTAATTCTGTATCAAGCATTACATGATAAAGACCATCTTCAGGAACAGTAAACTGAGTAGCTGTTTCTTCGTAAGAACCTTTCCATAATCCTTCTTTAGGCTCATCATTATTTAAATCTGCTTCAGCAACAATTGCAAAATCGCTACCAGGACCATAAACTGTTTCTTCTCCACCTGTAACAACTACAATATTAAATCCATCAGTACCTGTTTTTACAGCTACATAAAGTTCTAGTAATGAACTGCGATTTTCTTGAACAACTTCATTTTTAGCAACTTGCATTAATCCCTTTGCATCTAAAGTTGTTAATGCTGTTCCAGCACCTTTAACATAAACTCCATCTTCAACTATATTTCCAGGGTCTCCTCCTCCATCGTCATCATCGTCACATGCTGTAAATGTAATCATTAAAGCTGCTACAAACATCCATGATAATTTTAATAATTTTTTTAGTTTCATAATTTTAAGTTTTAGTTATTGTTTATTTTATATATAAATTTAGTGATTTATTCAGCTAAATTAGGATTTGCATCAATTGCCCATTGAGGTATAGGAAATATATTCCTATCTGGTGAAGAAGCATCTTTTTCCCACCATGCATCATTAAATTTTTCAAATCGTATTAAATCTTGACGACGATGAGCTTCCCAAAACATTTCTCTTCCTCTTTCTGCTAACACATCATCTATAGTTGCACCAGTTAAGTCTCCAATTCCTGCTCTGTTACGCACTTCATTAATATACTCATCACCATTTTCGCCTTGACGTACCATAGTTTCAGCTTTCATTAGTAAAATATCGGCATAACGGAAAATTGGAAAATCGTTACTTAAATTAGCTTTAGCTCCAAGTTTTATTTCAAACTTAACAACTCTAGCTCCCGACATTCTAATTTCTTCGGCAGTATGCGAAGCGTCTATTTCGAGAGCCGGAATATGAGGGTTAAAAATTAACAAAGCACCATCGGCACCTTCGTCGGTTAACTGTATTCCATTATAATCGTATTGTTGTCCTACAAGAAAATAATCTTTTCTTAAATCGTTCTCGGAATATGTATTGTAATGATCTTCCATAACAGCAAAACCATTCCAAGGACCTGCAGACATATTGAAAGTTTTATTACTTGCATAATGCAAAGTCCTCATGTGTAAATTAAATCCTTTATAATTATCTTCGTCGTAAGGTATTACGAAAATATTCTCGAAAGAACCTTCATTATTTGTAACAAAAGGATCTAAAGGATTATTATCTAAAGAATAATTGCATCTTTCAATTACACTATCGCAATAATCTTCGGCTTTCTGCCATTGAGGAGTTCCGCTATACACTTCGGAGTTAATATATAACTTAGCTAATAACGAATAGGTCATTCCTTTTGTAACAGCAGTTTTTGTGCTTCCTGTCGATAAATACTGTAAACTTTCTTCAACATCAGCAACAATGTTATCGTAAATAATTGCTCTATCTGTTTTCTCCGGAAATTCAGGAGCATCAGAAAATGATATAACATAAGGTACATTACCGTAATTATCGATAAGCAGATAATAATAATATGCTCTCATAATTTTTAACTTAGCAACTACTTCTTGTCCTTCAGGATTTTCTGTAACATCGCCCATAAATTCAATAGCTTTATTGGCTTCGAAAATACCATTATAAAAGGTACCCCACATTGCATTAATTGCTTCGGTATTATTAGTCCAAGTATGTTGATGCAGTACTCTCCATTTACCACCATCGTCCCAATCGGTATCGCGAGTTGGAGCAGTCATTTCGTCGCTTGGTATTTCCTGGCAAAACCACCATCCTCCCCAATCAAGGAAATCTCGCATTGCCGAATAAGTAGGAACAGCCACTGTTGCAACTTGTTTTGCATTTTCAGGATATCGATCAGACGGGATTCTGTCGTATAATTTATCATCTAAATCTGTACATCCAATCGAAAAAATAAATATTGTAGAAAATATTAATAATATCTTTTTCATAACTTAATTTAATTAAAATGAAACATTAACACCTAAAGAGAATGTTCTGGTTTTAGGATAAACATTATATTGATCGATTCCAAAAGATAATCCTGAATAACTTACTTCGGGGTCGATTCCCGAATATTTTGTAAGAATAAATAAATTATTTGAAGCAAAATATACACGCAGTTTACTTATATTACTAATTTTCTTAGTATCGAAAGTATAACCAAGAGATAAATTGTCGAGACGAATAAAAGAACCATCTTCTAAATAATAGCTACTTAAGGTAGCATTATCGTCCATTCCATCTGCAGCATCGTCAAGAGCAGAACGCAAAGCATTTTGCGATGGTAATACATTTGTATTTCCAAAGATCAAACGAGTAACATTTAATACATCAAATCCATATACTGCTCTGAAAGAAAAGCTTAAATCGAAATTTTTATATATCTTAAAATAATTCGACCATCCTATAACAAAATCGGGTTGAGCATTTCCTACTTCTCTTCTTTCGGCTAGAGTTACATCACGTGTTACCCCTCCTGCTGCAGTATAAAAAAGGAATTCTCCATCGGCAGAAAATGCTGCAAATTCAGGCATATAAAAAGTACCTATTGAATAACCCGGTTTAATTATTTGACTCCAATTTTCACCTCCAACTAAACCCGGTCCTGAAATCCAACCTTCTTTTAATTGCTCTAAATCATAATTTTTATCAGATAATGAAACTACCTCTTGCTTATTTGTTGAAAATGATAATGAACTTTTCCAATCGATATTAGATTTACTTATTGCATAAATTTGTATAAACGCTTCGAAACCATTATTTTGAATCTCACCTGCATTTGCAAAAGTGTATCTATATTTATTTGGAGGAACAGGAACTTCGTACTGAGCTAATAAATCGTATGTTGTTTTTCTGTAATATTCTAATGAGCCTGATATTCTATTTGCAAAGAAACCAAAGTCTATTCCTATATTTAATTCAGAATTTTCTTCCCATTTTAAATTAGGATTAGGGTTATGACTACCTACAAAAGATATAATTTGTTCTCCTGTTTCCGGATCAATAGCAGTTCCACTAGGGCTATATGTTTCAATATCGTTATAAGAACCTATTTCTTGATTACCAGATAATCCATATCCTACTCTTAGCTTCAATTTATCGAGAAAATCAACATCCTTTAAAAAACTTTCATCTTTCATATTCCAACCAATAGAAGCTGAAGGAAACCAACCCCATTCGTGATTTGATCCAAATCGAGAAGAGCCGTCACGACGAACTGTTGCAGTAAAATAATATTTCGAATTATAATTATAAACACCTCTTCCAAAAAAAGAAATTAAGCGATTTGAATTTTTATACGAAGATATATCTCCTGCATTTACACTATTTAAGGCACTTAGATTATTTGACTGTACAAAATCTGATTGAGCATCGGTTCCATATGCAGAAAATCCGTCTGAAATATCTTCTTGGAAAGAATATCCACCAACAAAATTCATATTATGCATTTCGTTGATAGTAGTATTATATTTAATAGTAGCTTCTAATATTTTCGATTCAAAGTTACCATAAGTTCTACTTCCTGCCCCCGCCGTCGTAGTTGTAGGAGTGTATGAAGGTTCAAAATAAAAATTTTCTTGATCGTTACGCGTATAAGCTAAATTAACTCCGGCAATAAGACCCTTAATAATTTCATAATCGGCCTTAAGATTACCTAAAAAACGTTTAGCTTCTCGTTCGTTCTGCAAATCGTTAATTGTAGCTACAGGGTTAAAATAATTAAATGCCCGCGATGTTTCATAATAATCGCCATTAGCATCGTAAACAGGGTCTGTAGGATTTCTTCTGAAAGCTTGATATAAAACATCCTGAGTTCCCCACCCATCGTATTTAATATATTCGTTCGACTCAATAGTTCCAGAAAGTCCGGCTGCTATATTTAGTTTGCCATCGAAAGCCTTTTGGTTAACATTAATACGTCCAATTGTTCTGCCTTTATTACTACCATTAACCACACCTTTATAATCGTTATGTGAAATAGATACTCTGTAATTTGAATTTTCATTTGAATTTGAAAAAGCTAAATTATATGCCTGAGACATTCCTGTTCTATAAATTTCGTCTTGCCAGTCGGTAGAAGCTCCTCCATCTTGAAACTCTGTAAGATTATTGTCTGCTACATATTTTCTAATATCCGATGCTGACATTAAATCTAGTCTATTAGCAACATTATCCATAGACACATAACTATTAAATTCCACCTTTGTTGCTCCATCTTTAGAACTTCCACTTTTTGTGGTAATAATAATAACGCCATTTGCCCCTCTGGAACCATAAATTGCCGTAGAAGATGCATCTTTAAGCACGTTAAACGATTCTATATCTTCTGATGCAACAGTAGTAGGATCTACGCCCGGCACACCATCAACAACATAAAGAGGCTCCGTTCCGGAATATAAACCCGATGAGCCACGAATTTTTACAGAAAATCCCCCATTAGGGTCTCCACCTTTTTTAGTAATAACTACTCCTGGAGTTTTTCCTTGTAAACCTTGAATTGGGTCAGTTAAAACTCCCCCATTTAATTCAGCAGCTTTAACATTTGAAACAGCTCCTGTTTTATCGGTTTTCTTTTGTACACCATAACCAATAACAACAACTTCCTCAAGTTTTTCGATATCTTCTACTAATCCAATATTAATAATTGTTTGGTTATTAACAAGTATCTCTTGACTTTTAAAACCAATAAATGAGTATACAAGTGTAGCATCACTAGTTACAGCAATACTATATTTCCCATCAAAATCGGTTGTCGTACCTATTGTTGTCCCTTTAACTAATATTGTTACTCCGGGTAAAGGTTCACTACTACTTGCATCGATAACTGTTCCTGTAATATTAATCTGCGCACTTACAGAAAAACTTAACAAAAACAAAATCACAAATGACAAAGTAATCTTTAAAGAAATTAAATTTTGTTTCATTATAAAATTGTTTATTAAATACATTATTTTTTATAAAAAACTCATTATTTTTTATATCATTTCTTTTAAAAATAAAGAAATGATTTATTTCGATTTGATAAATGTACAAAATATTGCTGAGAAAGTAAATTTTTTAGAATACTTTTTTACTCTCAACATCTGTATTTTCAGATAATTACAATTAAATAATTATGTGCAAACACCTATTTAAAACGTTTGCAAAAAAAGAATATTCATTATTAAAAAATCATATTTTTTTTTTATCTTTAAGCATAGTTTTAATAGATTTTACTTATTTTTTATATATTATTACCAAATAATTATATTTTTTAAATCTCTTGTTTAAGCATGAAACATCATCAAGTAACAATTAAAGATATAGCGCAACAATTAAGCATCTCGCCATCAACAGTATCTCGTGCTTTAAAAGATCATCCTGATATTAATATAAATACACGAAAAGCAGTAAAAGAGCTTGCAAAAAAATTAAATTACAAACCCAATAAAGTAGCATTAAGTTTATTAAACAATTCGAGCAAAATTATTGGCGTAATTGTTCCTGAGATAATCCATCATTTTTTTTCATCAGTAATTAGTGGGATTGAAAAAAAGGCTAATGCTGCAGGATATAATATTATGATATGTCAATCGAATGAATCGTACGACAAAGAAATAAATACAGTACAAGCTCTATTATCCAGTCATATAGACGGTTTAATAATTTCGATATCGAAAGAAACTGAAAAATTTGAACATCTTAAAGAAATTCAGGAAATGGGAATACCTTTAGTATTCTTCGACAGAATATGTAATGAAATAAAAACTGATAATGTAATTATTGATGATTTTGAAGGGGCATATAAAATCACTGAACATATAATTAATTGTGGAAGAAAAAATATTATTCATCTTTCGGGACCTCAAAACTTACTTATTGGCACTAAAAGAAAAGAAGGATACCTTTCGGCTTTAGAAAAGAATAATATACCTATTAATAACAACAATATTATTTTTTGCGATACTCACGACATGGCTTTAGAAATTGTTCCTAAGTTACTACAGAAAAATAAAAATATTGATGGAATATTTGCCGTTAACGACGAAACTGCAATTGGAGCAATGAAAGCAATAAAAAAATATGGGTTCAAGATTCCGGGAGATATCGCAGTTGGAGGCTTTACTAATTCAAAGATATCGCAAATGTCTGACCCCGATTTAACAACAATTGATCAACGTGGTTACGAGATTGGAGAAACAGCAACAGAATTACTTATTAACAAAATTAACAATCCTGAAAACAAGGAAAGCATTAGCAAAATTCTTAAGCCTGAATTAATTATACGAAATTCTACAACACTAAAATTAAAATAGAATACCTTATAAGTTTTATTAATTCTATATGAAATAATAAATGTATTAAATGTATATATTAACCGAAAAGCACCCACTCTATTACTCGAAAAGTATCCATCTAAAAAAAAGTCTAACGACCTTAGTTTTTTTATAAAAACTGGGTAAAAAATAAGACTATTCTTTTTAAAATGTCTGCGCTGTCCCCGACCTCCCGAATCAAGTTCGGAACAGGCGCTAAAGGGGAGAGCCAACACACGAAAATACGTGGGGAGGTTCCCTTTAGGGAACTTAGCGAAGCGGTCTCACGAGCTTACGAGTAATTAAGAGCAGCTGTGGGAAAAAACAAACAAGAAGATTGTTCCCTTTAGGTGTCTCGTCCTAAAATAAGTTTACTTTTTTTATCCATTTTTACATTTTTTTGTATAAACCTATTTTAGGACGAGACGCACTCTACAAAGAATTTTATACCGGAAAACAAACCTTAAAAAATGACGATTTACCTTTGCGAAAATTTGATGATTTTAAATTTGCTATTTACAATTAAATTTGAGCATGTATTAAGGTGCGTTATTTATCATTTTTAATTGCATCTTGAAATTGCTCATTAAAAAAGAGATTTTTTATAGAATCCATTTCTAAAAATAACTGATTCAGTTTATTTCTATTATTTTGAAATCTATTTATAAAAAAGTCTTTAGAATAAAAATCAAAGTTTAATAGCGAATCTTGAAAAAAAAGATTGTCAAAAAAAGGTTCTTCAGAAAAATGATACATTTCATTAAAATCACTTCTGAATAGCTTAAAAATACTATCTCTTAATAGAGTGTCATTTTCAACAGTAGAATAGTAATAAGAATATGTTGAATCATATCTTATCAAGTTTCCATTTTTATCATATTCTTTGTTTACTTTTATATCCGTTTGTGGTTCTTTGTTTTTATAGTACTTTTTAATGTCTTTATTTTCTTGTCCATTGCAGCTTGTAAAGATTAAAGAAAATAAGATTGTATACATAATTATATTTTTCATGGTATTTATATTTTTAATTTTGTAAAAAAAGTGCCAGAATTGACTTACTGGCACTAAAATGATTTTTACGAAATTTTAATCTGCTTTACTGGTTTTGGTTTCGCCTCTTCGCGTTTTGGAATTAGAATTTTCAAAATTCCATTCTCATATTTTGCAGTAATTTTTTCATTTTCTACAGTAGCTGGGAGCGAAAATGAACGACTAAATGATTGATAACTAAATTCTCTTTTAGTAAATTGTTCATCATCTTTTGTTTCATTTTCCATTTTCATTTCTGACGAAATAGATAGAACATTATTATTAAGTTCAATCTTAAAGTCTTTCTTTGTCAAACCCGGAGCAGCCATTTCAACATTAAAACCATTTGAGTCTTCTTTAATATTTACCGATGGTAATGTTGTGTTTGTTGTAGAAAAATTTCTATTTGACCAATCAAACATATCATTTTCAAAAAAACGATCAAATAAACTTGGAAACTGATTTGAAAATCTTACGAGTGACATAATTAATTCCTCCATTTTTAGTTAAACAATAAATTTAATTTCAAAAACGAAAAATCAAATTATATACCATTTATAAATAACTGCAATTATGTCATTATTAAAGCGTAACATCTGAAAAAATGTCCCATTATATCAAATAATAATATATGCATATCCGTTTTTGTACCTAATTTGATTTTCTTCATTTGCCCCTAGCCCTAAAGGGTGTGAAGAAAATCAATTGCCCCCTTTAGGGTTTGGGGCAAAACAATTGATTTTCACTATATTGATCCTATTTTTAGGTACAAAAACGGATATGCAATAATAATATCTTAACGGTCAGTAGTTAAGCTGTCGTGCAGATTTTTTTGCCCTGTTTCATTGTCTACCGTTGAACACCTTAACGAAGATGATATTTTGTCAGAAAATTACCAAAACCTCGCTTGAATTTGACCTACTGTTACAAATTCCAACTAACGTCAACTTTTAAATACTGAAATTCAACGCTTTAACAAATCCGACATCTTCCGGCTTAATATCAAATTTAACGATATTTTTTTATTCTCGAAACTAATTTTAGTTTTCTTTTTTGATCTAAAAACAAATATTCTGTTGGATGATTATATGCAATAATTATTTAATTATCAATATAATATACAAATAATTATTAACATAATCAACTATAAATCAAGTGTTTTTTACAAAAAAAAGTATGAGTTTGCCCTAGAGTTTTTTCAAAGAATTTCCTGAAGCTCTAAAAACTAAATCCCGTTTATTTAAGACTTTTAGTATGAAATCCATTTGTCTATTTCCCTACGCTGACCTTTAATTACCTAAAGTGAGGCTCTCGCTACTAAAAATAGAACCCTGTAAATGTTAATTTACGAGGCTTTATTTGTTTTTGTAAATTACTTATGTTTAGTAAAAAACTTTTTAGATACAGTTTTTTTTACTTTATATAAAATATCTTAATATTGTTAATTATAAAAAACATCTTATGATTAAAGAATTTGAATTTTTTATTACAGGGGCTACACTTGGTTTGGTTGCAGGAATTACTCCGGGACCATTATTAACTTTAGTTATTACTCAAACCTTGAAATATAATCGAAAAGAAGGAATGAAAATTGCCTTAGCTCCGCTATTATCCGATTTGCCTATTGTAGTTCTTTCGCTTTTGCTTTTAGCGAAAATGTCGAACTATGACAATATATTAGGTGTAATATCGTTTCTTGGTTCGGCATTTCTTATATATATGGCCTATGAAACTATAAAGATTAAACCAACTCACTTAAGTGATGAAAGTTCAAAAATTCATTCCTTTAAAAAAGGCATATTAACAAATATTTTAAGTCCGCATGTATATTTGTTTTGGATTTTGGTAGGTGCTCCTATTACTTTAAAGGCATTTCAAATAAATGTAGTATCGTCTATTCTATTTATTATAGGTTTTTATCTATTTATTACAAGCTCAAAAATATTCATTGCTTTTATTTCAGAAAAAACAAAGAATGTATTTAATAGTAAAATATATATTACAATAATTAAAATACTAGGAATAGTTCTAATTATATTTGCTATTATTCTAATTAAGGATGGTTTAAAATTTTTAGGATTAGTATAATAATTATACATTTGTTTTTTTCCACCGCTCGCCCTTTAATTCCCTAAAGGGAGCAACCTACTTGTTTGTTTTTTTCCACCGCTCACCCTTAAATTACTCGTAAGCTCGTGAGACCGCTTCGCTAAGTTCCCTAAAGGGAACCTCCCACGTATTTTCGTGTGTTGGCTCTCCCCTTTAGTGCCTGTCCCGAACTTGATTCGGGAGATCGGGGACAGCGCAAGCCATTCACTTTAAGTCCCGATAACTATCTTTATAAATTCAATTTAATTTTTTCAAT
>Ga0190304_1000182_pt1 | contig 29042 bp, 23 predicted proteins | sample 48700712_MG_FD_161670 | JGI IMG/M metagenome (GOLD analysis project Ga0190304, IMG submission 161670) | Hydrothermal vent sediment bacterial communities from Southern Trench, Guaymas Basin, Mexico - 4870-07-1--2_MG | ecosystem: Environmental > Aquatic > Marine > Hydrothermal vents > Sediment ...
TACAGAGCCCTTACAGCTTGCAGCCTATGTACAGGATAAGATGGAATTTGAGGGACTTATAGTGAATGCCGGTCTCCGTCTGGATTACGTTGATCCTAATTATGATTATTATATCGACATAGAAAAGATAAGACCCGATACCATATTCCAGATTACACCAGAAGATACTATTCCTAAGGATGCACCTCCTAAATGGCAGCTTTCGCCGCGTCTCGGAATTTCACACCCAATTACAGAAAGACAAGTCTTCCATTTTGCATATGGATACTTCTTCCAGACACCTCCTTTAATTTACTTCTATCGTTCTACAAACAATACTCCTCTACAGCTTGCTCAGAGGGGTAATAATATTGTAGGTAACCCCAATCTCAATGCAGAAAAACAGATTGCTTATGAAGCAGGTATAGCTACACAGATTACTGATAATTCTGCTTTTGATGTTACTGCATTCTACAGAGATATTTACAGATGGGTGGGTACAAGAGAAGTGCTTGCGGTTCCTAATCCATACTACATCTATGTAAATGCTGATTATGGTAATGTTAAAGGTGTGGAGTTTACCTATCAGATGAGTAGTAAGCTGGTCTCCTTCAGAACCACATATACCCTTCAGTTTGCACAGGGTACTGCAGCCGATCCATATGAATCTTATGCTAATTCTTACTATCAGTTCTATGGTAGAGATCCAAGAACAGGCCAGGCACTCCCAGTTCCTCACAGTGTGATACCTCTTTCCTATGACCACAGACATACAATCAATGCTCAGCTCACCCTTAATATACCAAAAGGATTTGGGCCTAAGGGTATCCTTGGAAATATGAACATCATGTTCATCCACAGAAGCCAGAGTGGTACACCATATACACCCACTGACCTGAGAGGCAATATTATAGGAGACGTGAACTCCGAGAGAACTCCATGGACACACAATACCGATTTAAGAGTAACCAAGTCTATTGGACTTAAAAATGTTTCCTTTGATATCATACTTGAAGTATTTAATCTCTTCAACATAAAGAATGTTGTGTCAGTCTATTCCAGCACCGGTGAACCCGATAACAATGGTGTTTACAAGATTCTCACTGTTGAAAATGTTGCAGGACCTGATACCTTTGAACTGGGAGAGGTAGGTTATAATCCTATGAGAGATATCAACGGAGATGGAAAGCTCACACCAGAAGAAAGATACGAAACCTATCTCATGGCTCTGAGAGACTATCAGGACAATCCTGGACACTATGATGACCCAAGAGTAATCAGATTAGGAATCGCAATCAGGTTTTAAAAGGAGGTTTTAAATGAAAATAGGCAAGGTAATAAGTATTCTATTGGCTGTAGGCCTTATATCAGGGAGTGCATATGCAGCGACAAAAACCAGTGCACCCTCTTCAAAGATATTTGACATAAATCTTCTTGATGGAAACCAGTTTAATATGTATCTTTCCAACTACGGTAAATTTGCTCAGTCTCCCGAGGGTAATTCCGGTGCCTGGTGGCCTGCGAATAGAAGACTGGAGACCTATATATTTGGAGCAGGAATTTATGTCGGTGCTCTCATAAAGAATTCGGATGGAACAGTTGATACTGTGATAAGTTACGGATATAACCCTAACAGTGGTATGTCAGAAATGGTTCCTGCACATCTACTGGGAGACAGTACAGATTACAAAACTGCCGAGGGAGACCCTTATGACCGTGTGCATGTTTACGGAAAAACAAATCCCCCTGCTGGTCAATACGAATGGCCTTTAAAGACAGAGACAGGATTAGATAGCGTTGTGTCTTCAAGAGATGGATATGTAGAATTTACAGACCTTGATCCTGCATATCAAGAATCAGGCTCCAAGCCCATTGGTATCTTCTTCCAGATGAGAACCTTCCAGTGGACTCTTTCAGGTCTGGATAAGATAGTCTTTCAGCTCTATAGAATCCAGAATATCTCAGGAGATACTCTGGATAGTGTTTTTGTGGGTCTTCTTTATGACAATGATATTGGAAATGAAGCCGGTTCAAATGCAAATGACCTTGTGGGATTTATAAGAGCATTTGATTTCCCTGATGATACACTTGGGCCTCTATACATCAATACTACCTATCAGTATCAGACAGTTCCAGAGCCCGGATGGGTGGGAATTGATGGTCAGGGAATGCCCGGTGTAGTGGGTAGTGTTCTTCTCGAAACTCCTCTTGCAACTGATACGGTTTATATTACAGACACCATCGGAACCCATGTGATAGACACAGTGTATCCTGGCGAGCAGCTGGGTATGACGGCAATGAAAATCTTCACAATCTCCATTGACCCGAGAACCGATGAGGAACGTTACCAGATGATGGCCGGGTATGATTTGGCCGAAGCAGGTGGTAAATATAATCCCTATCAGGATGATATTTTTGGTCCAGGTGATAAAAGGTATATCCAGGTTGCTGGACCTTTCACATTCTATCCTGGCGAGATCATAAATTTCTATGCTGCCACACTTATTGGAAAAGATACAGTTGATATAGCTTATGCAGCAAGGTACGCAATTAATATGTATTATTCTGGATTCTTCGGCCCACAGCAACCTGCACGTCCCAATCTTAAAGCATGGGTTGGTAACCACGAAGTACGCTTACTCTGGGATGATATTTCCGAAACCACCCGCGATGCTTATGCAGATCTGGCCCTCGATCCTACGTCACAGGCGTATAACCCTGCATACAGAGAATATGACTTTGAAGGTTACATTCTCAGAAGGAGTATCGACCAGATACACTGGGATACTTTGGGAATTTGGGATTTAAAGGATGGAATTACAGTTGTTTATACGGATAGTGTAATTCTTCAGGATGGAACTCCGATGTACACAGATTCTCTCGTTTTAGGTACGGATAATGGCTTAACCCACTGTTATGTGGATAAGGATCTGATTAATGGTGTTACTTATTATTACGAACTTAAAGCCTATGATTTCAACTATGGCAACTACAGAGTTACTGCTACAGGGGATACAATTGGAATATTACCCATGAGTCTTGCTAGCGCACCTGCAATGGTTTCTGTCGTACCACATACTCCACCTGTTAATGTGGTACCGCCCGAAGTAAAAGTCACAGAAGAAGGTTTCACCAATGCATTTAAATTTGATTCAATATTGCCACTATCAATTGATACAGCCTCTCTCAAACCAGGAGTTTACAGATTAGGCTTTATCAACGAAGGTGCGGTAAGTGAGAATGATATGCTCTCAAATCCTGGATATCCTGTAATTTCCTGCTATGTAATTGACGAGTCAACTGGCGATACAATTCTCCCAGTTACTCCATTTGAATTTACCCAGACATCCGCTACCTCCACTACACAGTGGATAGGAAAACTGCCCTTGCAGGATATAGTATTCAAGGGAATTTCGATACTAAATCCGAGATTAGAAATTTGGGTAGATATAGATAATACCTACTATGTGATAGACAAAGAACTGTATGCTCATGCAACCACTGATTCCACAGAATGGCGCTTTACCGATGTGTCCCAGTACGTATGGGAGCCCAATGAAGATTCCACAAAATATAGAATGAATATTATTCACAGAGGGCTCTTCTATCCAACTGTTTACAGAATTGTGTGGAGACACATTGGCGATAGTGTGACAATTGAAGTCTGGGATACTTTAAGGAATATCCAAATTCCATTTGACTCCACATTGGCATTTCCAGCTGACCGTCATGTTTCCAAAGGATGGGCACTGATTGCTGGAGTCGGAGCAGGTACTTTGAGACTCAGAGCTATAAACAAATTCCCCAGCGATGCAACTTCAGGGCTTCAGGGTTATGTTTACGGGTTGAGACTGCCAGGAAGCGGCATGATGGCCTTTGACACTTTCGGTTCGGTGCCGGCTGATGGTGAAGAGTGGATTATATCTACAGAAAGTGTTGTAGATTACACCAGAATCCCTCAGACTGGCGAAGGCTACAGGATTGAGGTTCTGGGCGCCAAAACCACAACTGACTATACTTTGGATAATGTAAAGGTCGTGCCTAACCCATATTATGTATTAACTCCTCTTGATCTTTCCAAGGAATTCAGAATCGGTGGTATCAGGTTCACCAATCTTCCTGAGGAATGCACCATCAGGATTTATACAATTGCAGGAGACTTGATTAAAGTGATCAATGTGAAGCCCGAAGATGACGGTGAAGTTACATGGGAATTACTAACGGAATACGGTGTGAGACCTGCAAGTGGTGTTTATATCTATCACATTGAAACTCCAGATGGAAAAGAAAAAGTCGGCAAATTTGCCGTGATATTCTAAGGAGGTCTGCCATGGTTAGAAAAATGATTACAGCATTGTTTTTGATCGGAATAGCATCGGCGGGATTCTTTGAAAAGCCGGATTTCTCAAAGGTAGGGACCTCCGGAGCAACATTCCTCAAGATCAACACGTCTGCTCGAATTCAAGGACTTTCTGGAGCATTTACTGCTATTGCAAATGATGTGACTTCTATGAGCATTAATCCCGCTGGTCTTGGGAATATTACCAGACCACAGGTTGCTATAAACTACACCAAATGGGTCGCAGATATAAACTATGGTTACATATCCATTGGATTTCCTGTTAGATTTGGTGCCTTCGGAATTCAGGCCGGAATGCTCAGTATAGGGGATATGGAAGAAACAACCCTGGAGGAGCCTGAGGGAACTGGATTCACCTTTAGCGCAAGTAGCATGGTTTTCGGAATGACATATGCAAGAGCTATGACAGATAAGCTCACGTTCGGAATCACCGGTAAGTTTATCAGAGAATCGATAAAGAGGGAATCTGCTACTGGATTTGCAGTTGACTTGGGCAGTTATTACAGGACCGGGTTTAAGAGTCTCAGAATAGCCATGGCTATTAATAACTTTGGTACATCCATGAGATTTAAGGGTCCTGACCTCGATTATTCGGTTGTTCCATCCGATTGGCAGGAAGAATGGAACTATGCCGGTGGACCTCTTCCACTCACTTTCAAGAGCTCTTCCTATAGTCTTCCCCTAATGTTCAGATTGGGTGTTGCATATGATTTTATAGACAATGGCAAACATTTACTCACCGGCGATTTTGACCTTATTCATCCCAATGACGGGCAGGAGAAATTTGCTCTTGGATTCGAATACATATTCGATAGGGTGTTCTCACTCCGTGTGGGCTACAAGCTGGATCCCGATAAATATTGGGACCAGAAGAGCAATATAGTGGGACTCTCTGCTGGAACAGGGCTCAAGCTCCGTCTGCCGAACGCCCTTATCAACATAGATTACGCATTCTATAACAATGGAAGGCTCGGGTTCAACCACTTTGTTACAGTGGGATACTCATTCTAAATGATAGCGAAATTTTCAACTACAGGGCCAGGGGCTTTGCTCCTGGCCCTGTTTCTTTTTATAAATACTCTCAGGGGGGAAAGGAAAGAGTGGACGATTTTAATATATATTGCGGGAGATAATAGTTTGACAGAAAGTGCTGATATTGACCTTCTTGAATTAGAAAGGGGGGTGTATTGTGACAAAATTAATACAATAATCGAGATAGATCGTGCATATCCCAGCAAAGAGACAAATACGGTGGTTTATATTAAAAACAAAGATGGATTATATAAGTTAAAGGACCTGGGAGAACTCGATACCGGAGATCCTGATGTTCTTAAGAATTTTATATTATGGGGGGTATCTTCTTTCCCAGCCAAGCGATATGGACTTATACTCTGGGGACACGGGAAAAGTTGGAATAAAAACGTAGATTTACCTTTTAAATTTTTTGCTAACGATTTTTCTTCAGGAAATTCTATCGATGTATATAATGGTGAACTCAGATCCGCTATACCCGATTCTATATTTGATTTTATTATTTTTGATGCCTGTATGATGGGGGGAATCGAAGTTCTCTCGGAGTTAACCGGGAAAACCAAATGGATTATAGCTTCCCCTTCTTTGGTACCCGTTTCAGGTATGCCTTACGATTCCCTGCTTGCAGTCTTTGCTAACAATTATGCTGAGAATACAGAAAAAATTTTAATACGCATAACGAATGTGTTCCTTACTTCTATGGAAAATAAACAATTTCCACTTTCTATTTCTTTATACAAAGAAGAGGAACTATTAGCTTTTCTATCCGAACTAAGAGATTACTTTAAACTACTCTCAACTTTTCAGGATTCTCTACTGCTTTCAGCGCGACTACATAGTTTTGGCTACAGTATGGTAAATCCCAATGTTATGGATTCTCTTTCCCCCTATATTGATTTTTTTAATTTCATGGAAAATGTGGGGATAAATGATATAACCCCAGATTCTGTGGTTTATTACCATAAAGCTACAGGAATTTACTCAAATACCTCAGGAGTACATATTTGGTTTCCTCTAAATTTCTCTGTGTTAACAAAGGAGTTTTTTAATTACAAGAGGCTATTGTTTGAAAAGAAGACCTTCTGGTCAGATGTAATTATGGCAACTCATATAGACAGTGCTTTTAGCTACTATCCTGAGAGTGTAGACATTAAAAAAGAGGATACTTATATTAAGATTAAATGGGTACCATTAGCCAAGAGTGAGAACTGGCTCTATTCTTTAATCATCAGCGAGGCAAATGATGGGGAATTCAACATTCTCACTCCTTCTACTCAAGTTAAGTTAAATCTCTTTCCAGGAGTTTATGAGGTGAGTGTGGGTCTATACAATCCTGTTGATGGTAAATTAGGGAGGCTATCTCCACCTCAATCTCTCTTCATAGGATCTGAGGATCTAAATATATTTCCCCCCATAATTACTGAAGATATGAAGTACTTTTTAATGAATTCTTTTAATATATATGATATAACAGGGCGTAAAATAGATAAGCTGGATAGAACAGGATTTTATATTATTACTAAGAACCGTGTGACCAAAAAAATTTTTTATATTGACAAAACGAAATGAATCCTTTATATAAATAAAAGCAAAAAGGAGGTGCATAATGAAGTATATTGTGGGTGTACTCCTCACAATAAGTTTAGCAGTGGGGGCAAACACAAATGTAAGAAAGGTAACAGCGAATCCCTACAAGGATGCAATAATCGCGAAAACAGTATTCATTAATTCTGCTGCTAAACAGGTAGGAGACTCAGTAGGTTACACGTTTTATGACTGGCAAGCCAACAGAAATAGAGGCAAGTCCATTCAGATACTACCCGGTGGTGGGATTCATGTAACCTGGTTAGGTAGGCAGGATACATCTGCTGGCGACAGAGATATGCTATATGCATACTATGATGGTACTGCATGGTATCCCTATGTCACCTCCACTCCCGGATGGTATTGTGGATACGGTGAGGTAGACTATCTCAGTGATTATTCAGCAATAATTGTGGAGCATGGGGGTGATGTCACAGCAGGTGCCTTAGTTAGTGTAGATGATGCAGAAGGTCTTGGAACATTTGGAACTCATACCTTTTTTGATACGACTTATGATTGGATATGGCCAAGAATAGCTGTATATAGAAGTGGAGATAGAACCACAGATGTAATTTATGTAACTATGTCTGGATATTCTCTCAGTGGTATTGCATATTCGAAATCTACAGATGGTGGTGCAACCTTCCTTCCTGAAAAGGTAATTCTCGATACAATCGAGACACATGTAGATACAGTGGGTGATACCGTAACAACTATAACATATGAGCCTGATATTGAGCATCCAATAGCTGTGGATCCCAATGATCCCAACAAAGTTGCAACATTCTATTTGGAAGATATTTATTGGGCCTCTGTAATAGCTGATACAGATACCGTATACGGTGAAGTATACGAAGGTGTGCTGCTTCAGTCCACAGACGGGGGAACTACATGGAATGAAATCTTGAGAGTTAATCAGAACTTCTTTGCCAATCATGGCTATGGTGAATTCACAGATATTTACCTTTCCCATCTACCATATTATCTCCCTGATGGAAGATTAGTCACCGTGTTTGATGCTATAGACACTCTGGGCCGTGGCGGAATCTTCTTCTACGATGTTACAAACGACATACTGTCACTTGTAGATATGGGTGTTGAAAATCTTGCTTCTGACACCATTATGGAAGACTCGGTGGATGTGGGCTACAACATTCTGAGAGTTGGTCATCCGCAACTTTCTTATGATCCTGCAACTGGGAAACTCTTTGTTGTGTATATCAAGTTCCTGACCGATGATTATGTTGCTGCTCTTAATGCTTATGTGCCATATCTTTCCTGCGGTGAAGTGTTTGTCTCTGCTTCCTTTGATAATGGTGTCACATGGACCACACCTGAGAACCTGACAAATACCTTCAATCTGGACGAAAGATACGCTTCTGTTTCACCTTATGTATATAATAATACACTCGCCGTTAGTTTCGAAGAGGATCTCTCCGTAGGTGCCAGTGTGTTCGGCCAGGGCGAAGTCACTGCTAACCCCATCAAAGTGCTTCTTGTTGATTCCCGTAATATTAGCGTGGACGAAGAGTTCACTCTCAACAAACCTGCATTCAGTATCAAACCTGTGGTGAAAGGGAACTCTATTACCATTAAATTCTCCAGAGAAATTAATGGTAATCTTAGCGTAGACCTCTATAACATAGCTGGCCGGAAGATCAATGTCTTCAAAGGCAACGTGAATGGCGACAAGCTCAATCTGAATATCGGTGACCTGCCCGCAGGTGTATACTTCATTAAACTTTCCGGTGCGGTAAATGCAGTCCGTCATCTAACGATAGTGAACTAATAAGATTACCAATAAATTCTATTAACCAAGTGAGGGGGGTCTTTTGAGGCCCCCCTCAATTTTTTGTAAAAATCCCCCTTAGCAAAAATCAACTTTGCACCAATTTGAACCTTATTCTGTATCAGATTATAATATCTCCCAAAAAGGAGGCTGAATTATGTTTACATTGCTTGCGATATGGGTATTGTGCAACTTTACACCTTTGAACCCAAACCAATCTATGTACATTGCAGAAAATGTATACTATACCTTAACGGATGAAAGTTATAAAACTGTTAAGGAAATTCCTTTGTATACGCCCGATCTGGAAAAATTTGCAGAGCTCTATATTTTCCAGACTTATAGAGGAAATTTTTATTCCGTTATAGTAAGCTTAAAAAAGGAACTCCCTCCTGTGCTGGAGTTCGGTGAAGGCCTGTATAGGCCTTTTTTGTTTAAAGATAAAATTGAAAAGAAGATCGGACTCAAAGTTTATGGGAAAGATACATACTTGATTTATACTGGATATTCCCAGTTTTATATTAATATTCGGGGAAAAGAACAGTGCTATGATGTACAGTTCCATAGGTATACTGATTACGATGCAGTCAGGAAAAAATTTATCTTTTCCAAACTTTCTTCCCGCTACATAAAGCGGAATTATAAAAAGTGGGACCAATTGATCAATAAAAGCCTTCAGTATTTCACACAGAAGCAAACGAATTCGATAGATAGTGTTCCTGCTTTTCTTTGGAGTTACGGATGCAGTCCAACATCTTCAGCCATGATAATGGCATACTGGGATAAACGAGGATTTGGGAGACTCCTTGATTATTACTTTGATCACTATGATGTTGCTTTAGATGAATGGGTGAATAATGTACCGAATGTACAGCAAGAGCTTGCTGTTGCTATGAATACCGATACAACCACAGGTGGTACTAGTCTGAGCAATATCCCCTCAGGACATGTAACCGTTGCAAATACATACAATAACTATAATTTTTCTTCCAGTTTATTAGCAGGGGGTACAAATTATCCTTATATTTTCTCACAGCTGAAATATGAGATTGATGTGGGAAGACCAGTACACTGGGCGGTAATAAATTATATTTACCAAGGAGATACCATAAATCATTCTACCTGTGCCATAGGATATGAGATTACGGGAAGCGATACCTTTGTGATATTACACAATACTTGGGATAAGGGTACTTGGTACTGGCCTCTCTATACTGATGGAAGTTTATTATATGCCTATTCTGTTATTCCTGGGGGAGAAATAGCTGATAATATTTTTCTGCAGGAGGATGCCCCTGTTATCGTACATGATCTTTATAGTAAAATTTATTATAATATTATGGGGACTTCTATTAGTTATATCAATCTCTATGTTTCTTACGATAACGGTATAACCTGGGATTTATGGGATACCTTTAACCCGGATAGTATGTTCATAATTAGAATTCAAAACCCACCGGATAGCGTAATCAGATTTATGGTAAAAGCTTTTAATACTACTGGCGATGAGCTTGCAGCTGAGGGTATAGAGGGAGCTTCTGGTATTATATTCATAAGTGATTCTTCCAATCTTCAGGTTACAGGATTTGATGTCTCAAGCGGAGATTTAAATTCATTGCAACTTAGAGATTCAGTCCTGTATGTTGGTACAAGCACTGGAATTGAACAATTTAATGTACAAAATGATACGTTATTTGAATATATCGGAAATATATTTACGGAGAAAGCTGTATATGAAATGGAGGCCGATTCTTCTTATATTGCAGCTTCGTGCTTTGATAAGGGGTTTGTAATAATTAAAAGAGATTCAGTAATTTTTGAGGATAGTACTAGTTCTTATGTCCAGGATATAGATATAGATGGAGTGACAGTAGCCACTTTTGAAAGAGGAGATGGGGTAAGGATACTGGATCTAGAACCCACGCCCACGTATAGATGCACACTCTCCACATCTTATTTTGCAATGACAGGTAAATTAAAAGGAAATCATCTCTTTGTAGGTAGTGTATCAGATGGTGTACATCTTTACGATATATCTCAGGTGCCACCACAGGAGATATTGAATTTTAGTTCTGGACGCGTTCTTGATATGGAACTTGATGGGAATTATCTCTATGTACTACATTTCTACACACTTGAGGTATTTGATATAACAGACCAGCTAAATCCTCAGCCTGTTACTACCCTCAGCCTCAGCGGGGTTCAAACTATAGAGGCTGCTAACAATTTAGTTAATCTTATAAAAGGTAATAATGGCTTAGATATATTGCAAAATAATGGTGATACATTATTACCTGTGGCTCATATTGGAGATATAGGGTTAGTAAAAGACGCCATTTTTAACGCTGCTGGTGATAAAGTTTTCTTCGGAACATATGGTCATCCATTTTACTCAGGTTATATAATTTTTACACCTGTGGAGGAATCAAATGATATTAATACTCAGGTAAGCTTCAAAATAACCCCTCTCGTTAAATCAAATGTTGTTTATATCGGTAACCATTTTAAAGAAAAGGAAAGGGTATTACTTATCGATGCAACAGGGAGAAAAATTGCAGAATTACATCCTACCAATTCCATGATAAAGCTACCGCTGGGATTAAGCAGAGGTCTTTATCATCTTGTTTCTCCTGGAAGAAAGAAGATATTCCGATTCGTGAAGTTTTAGACTCGGGTGAGAAAAAGACCCAAGTCGGTTAAAATGTAAAGAAAATGATCGTTCTGTAAATAAAGTGATAAGATAGTACTTGGAGAAGGGACTTTATATTTTGTCCAAGAATAATCTTTGATACTAAGTACCCATATTTCACCGGTTTTAAGACCAAAGACAATTTTTTCTTTACCCGATGTTAGAGATGCACAGGGCCACGGGGAGAACGGAGGTACAAAGTATTCGTAATCGAGGTTATCTTTTAAATTTATTATGCCTTGTGAAGTTACGATAGTAACCATATGAGGATTATATTGGGAAATATGAAGAAGCTCCGTATTAAGATAGCCCAACGAATCTTCTAAACTAAACAAGGAATCACCCTTTGCAAAATAAAGTCCGCTGTTGGACAAGAGTAAGACAAAAGGACCGAGAGAGGATATTTCTGTGATTCCAGCTATTGATATTGATTCAATATTCCCTTTTTCAGTTAAAACTTTTAATTTCTGTTCTTCAGCTATGTAAAGGGTTCCGTCTTTCGAATATATAGCCTGAGGAAAATTCACAACATGTTTTCTCACAGTCCAGTTAAAGCTATCATGAGATACAATATCTCCTTCTTCGGTGAGAAAATATACCTTATTTCCGCTCACGGTTCCGTCAACAAAGTTATTGCAGGAGAGAAAAGGAGTTCTGTGAGCTATAAAGTACTTGAACACAGGAGCATCTTCTATCAGAGTAAGAGAATTCTTAGAAATAATCCAAAGATTCTCTCTGCAGGGCAAGATTTTCCGAAATTCAGCCTCTGGCAAGCCGAGTTTAAGTGAATCTAAAGGTAATTTTAATTGCAAATCAAATATTATTATTCCATCTCCCAGTGTACCAACGTAAAGGAGGTTCATCCATGGATAAAATACAGAGTAATCTATCCATCCTACATTGGGGTTATATTTTTTAAAAGGAGTAAGGAAAAGGATGGAATTATCGTCTTTTTTAAGATTTACTTTTTCTCCACACCAGAACATTCCTAAAGTATCCTGACTACTGCCCATTTCCACTCCATCTCTGGTGAAGAATCGCATGCTTTCTCCGTCAATTACACTGATAACCTCACCATTTATACCGATAGATTTGGGTCTATGAAGAAAAGCAGTATATTCCATCCTTTTCAAAAAACCATCATAAATTGCTAGCCGGTTGTCTGCAGTTATAAGATATACTCTATCGTTATAGAAAACAGCGCACTTTACCCCCCCCTTAACCCAGGATGACATAAGTAATTTATCCCCGGATATATCATAAACATAAAAACCATCCGCCGTGGAGACAGTCAAATAATTAAATGTTCTCGATATGTTATTGATGTAAAGGAATCTACCTATGTAAAAGAAATCTCCCTTCTGTTCCGGGAAAATGGTGCATAATAAGTAGAAAATAAAAAGTAGTTTCATTCTTCCCTCAGGATATTCAATCCTTTCCCGATATTTTCTAATATTTTTGTGGCAACAATTGACTCCTCAGATTCTTCCTCAAGAAGTAAATCCGCAACAAAACCGTGTATGTATGGTGATATCAGAGCTGAGTCTTCGGGGGATATCCCTTGTGCGATAAATCCTGCAATCATACCTGTTAGCACATCACCCACACCACCCGAAGCCATTCCAGGGTTACCCGTAGGATTTATATAGGTATTACCGTTTTTTATTTTGATTATGGTTGGTGCCCCTTTTAAAACCACTGTGGCGTTATAAGAGTCCGAGATGAGGGCAGCATCTTCTATTCTATTTTTATCTATATCCGCTGGAGATTTTTTCAGAAGGAAGGCTGCTTCCCCGGGATGGGGAGTGAGTATAACCGGCACTTTAAATTTTGTATCTTTAAGGTTTGATAATGCCCATATACCATCTGCGTCAATCACAAGAGGTCCTTTGAATCTGTCAAGGATAAGATGGAGTTTTTCAACAGTTTCGGATGTTCTTCCAAGTCCAGGACCAAAGGCAACAACATCGAAGTCATAAAGATTTAAAATTTTCTCAAAATTATCCAATGTGGTGTAAGGAAGTGTTATTACCTCAGTTAGTTTGACTTCCATAATGCTATTCAGGTCTTCTGGTATAGCAAGGTAAACCAGTCCTGCTCCAGAAACAATAGCAGCCTGAGAAGCGAGAGAAGCCGCTCCTGTGAATCCCGTTGACCCCGCCACCACAAGGACTCGTCCCATATTTCCTTTGTGTTCATTCCCAATTCTCACCGGGAGTAGCGCCTTTATATCATCCACTTCAGGAACAAGAACATCTATTTCCTGGTAAAAACTCTCTGGTATTCCAATGTCTGCAATATATAATTCACCGGTAAATGCTTTGCCGGGATAAAGAAGATGTCCTCTTTTCACAGTTCCCATGGTGATCGTGTAATCTGCAACTACTGCACCCTGTATAACCTCACCAGTTTCACCATTGACTCCCGATGGAATATCCACAGAAATCACAAGAGTTCCTGAAAGATTTATTTTTTCAAAACATTTCAGCAATCTATCATCAGGTTGGCCTCGAAAGCCAGTACCAAATATAGCATCCACAATAAGATCATATTCTTCCAATGATGGTAATACATCCACCTCTACCAAATTTATTCCCATTTTCTCAACGAGCTCAAAATTTTTTCTTGCATCTCCTTTGAATGCTGCTGCTTCGCTCAATAAAAATATATCCACATTTGAGACTTTATCCATAAGATACCTCGCAACCACCAGTCCATCACCCCCATTATTTCCTTTTCCCACAACAACCGCTACATTTAAGAATTTCAGGTCGTCTTCAAAAAGTGATCTTATAAAGGAATAAACTGATCTCCCTGCGCTCTCCATAAGTGTAAAGGAGGGTATTCCAAAATCCTCAATTGTTTTCCTATCAATACCGGACATTTCTTCAGGTGTAACTACTTTAATGGCCATATTCCTACCCCCTTGAGTTTATCCTTCATTCTCGAAACATGTGTCCCTTCCCAGTATATCCTGCCACATACAGGACACATGGCAAACTCCTCATGTGTGTCATACACAAAAAATGGAACCTTACCTTTCACATCTTCTTTTTTAATCTCTTTTAAAGGTGAATTACATTCCATACATCGTGTCAAAAATGAACATTTTCCTCTAAGGTTAAATTCATCAAAAACCTGCTTAACCTGCTCCAATGTTTTTTCAGAGGAAAGGAAAAAAATCTTCGCCGGAGTCTTAACTTTTTTGAATCTGCTGTTTCTTGTAAGAATGACTCTATTTTCCTGTTCAGCTTGTTTAATTATTTTAGATAAATCTCCTGATTTTTCGTAAACTGTGTCAAATCCCATCATTCTGAGCCATCGTGCAAGTTTACCAACCATGGAGTCACATATGAATTTCATCTTTCCCCAAGTGTAATCAAGATTTCTCTGAAAATAACTGCTGCAAGTGTGGAGGAAGCGTGATCTTTCTCCAGAAGCGGATTTAATTCTACCATATCCACAGCCAATAATTTATCTTTGAGAAGTAATATAGAATTTAGAAGTTCACCAAAATTAATACCTCCTGGCTCAGGATTTGAGACAGCAGACATTATTGAAGGATCAAGAATATCAAGATCAATGGTCAAATAGAAAGGGCCATTTTCTTCCTGCACAAGCATTCTTAACGGTTCAAACACCTTGAAAGCTTCCCCTCTTTTGGCTTCGTGTTCTCCGGGATAATAGGATCTAAAGCCAAAACTTATCACATTTTCTGGCCCCAAAAGTTCCTCAATTCTTCTGATAACTGTAGCATGTGAAAAACGTGAGCCATGGAAGCTGTCTCTTCTGTCAAGATGGGCGTCAAGGTGTATTACCTTGAAGGTATAATTTTTCTCCTTCAGGTATTTTATAAGGGGATACGTAATGAGGTGGTCTCCACCAAGAGCCACAAAGGGGAGAGAGAGGTGAATCTCGTTTAGTCTTTCTACACAACCTTCAATAAATTTTTCAGGTTCATCGAGGAGATATAGATAAAGATCCCCGTGGTCATAAAAATCGGGAATCTCTTTTTTCTGATAAATACTAAACCACTCAATAGATTCAAAAGCCCACCGTATTTTTGCAGGTCCAAGAAAAGTACCCCGTAAGAAATTTTCTTTTCCCTCGTATGGGATACCTATGACCTCTATGTTATTCTGCGATTTCATGCTTAAAATATTCCGGTAAAGCAGTCATAGATCTGTGGATCTCATCATTATAATACTTGGTTTTACCTGGAATAGGCCTTTTTATATCATATAATTCTATCTTTTCCCCTAAAAGCATAAAGCTCCAAATACCTCCGGGATAGGTTGGAATGTGTGCAAGGTAAATTATCTTATCGTTGAAAATATCTTTGATTTCTCTATACAATTTTTTTACAGTCTCTTTTTGTACCCACGGTGATTCTGTCTGAGCAGAAATAATACCATTCTTTTTCAAACACTTCTTTAAAGATTGATAGAAGTCCTTTCTATAAAGGGCTTCTGCAGGACCTACAGGGTCAGAGGTGTCAAGAAATATAACGTCAAATCTTTCATTGCAATTTTTTACGAATTCAATTCCGTCCCGGATTACAACTTCCAGTCTTGGATCATTATACGCAGAGGATATTTCACCCAGATATTTTTTTGAAAGTTCCACTACCATTTCATCAATCTCTACAAGCACAGCCCGTTTAACCTCACTGTATCTCAGGGCTTCCCTTGCTGTACCGCCGTCACCTCCACCTATAATAAGGATACTTTGAGGGTTTGGATGTATTCTCATGGCAGGATGTGTAAGCATCTCGTGATATATGAACTCATCACGCTCTGTAGTCATAACTAGACCATCAAGTACAAGGACTTTTCCATAATCCTCGGATTCAAAAATATCTATCTTTTGGTAAGGGGAATTCCCAGAATACAGGTATTTTTTTACCTTTAGAACTAACCCCGAGCCCTTGGTATGAAGTTCGCTGAACCAGAGGTTCATAGTTACCAGATAGCCACACCTGCAAAAACGCAGGTTTTTCCTTCCACACGGGTGGAGGAGACCTCTACCATAATTTTTTTTATTTTAATCCCGCGATTTTCCATAGCTTCTTTAGCCATGTGATAAACGAAATCTCTTGCTTCCTTTTCATCCAGGTCTCCCGAGTATTCCATAATTACACCCACGTGCTCTGGACTCGCAGGGATTCCCACAGAGATAGCAGCTGTTACTCTCTCTCCATACTCAGCAGAATAAGCGTAACCGTATGCGATGGGTAAGATGTGACCCGGGGGCAATTCTATTTTTTGGGTTTCTTTCACACCAGGTGGCAGTACGCTGGAAACCCTAACAAGGTTGAAATTCCCTATGCCTGCACTTATTAAAGCTTTGTCAAAGGCATTCAAAAATGTAGAGCCAGTTCCTACACCTTTTACAATGGTAAAATATTCAAGCTTCCCAAATAAAAGGCTTTTCATCTTTTATGATGACTCCTTTATCCCTCAGTTTATCAAGATATCTGGGAAGTACAAAAAGCGAAGGCAAAATTTCAGGTTCAATGTATTCTAATTGTATTCCTCTTGACTTAATTCTATTATAAAAAATTTCTTTGTTTTCAAAGTTAATTTCCAGATCTTTACTTGCTAGGGTAAATCCCCAGAGCATTTGGAAAGAAAAAACAAATGTGAGGTATTGCTTAACCTCTGAAAAGGCCTCTTTAAGGGTCTTGAAAACAGAATCGAAGAAAAAACCATAAAGTGGATCTGCGCTACCAGATTGTACTGCAATTAAACCTTGGGGAGAAAGAATTTCCTTTACTTTCCTATAAAATTCTTCAGTGAATAATAATTTTGATGGTCCTTCTTCCAGAGGCTCTGTAAGGTCTGAAATAACAACATCAAATTTTTTATCTGTCTCAAAGACAAAATTTCTTGCATCGTCAATGATTAATCTTGTTCTTTTATCTTCAAACGCCCCATTGGGCCATTCTGGCATATATTTTCGACACGCTTCAACGAGTTCTCCATCAATGTCAACCATGTACACTTCTTCCACAGGGTGTTTTAAAATCTCTCTCAAGGTAGCACCCTCTCCACCACCTAGGATAAGTACCTTCTTGGGTTCCGGATGAAGCAACATGGCCGGATGCACCAGTGCTTCATGGTATATATATTCATCAATTTCAGCAGATTGAATCTTCCCATCCAGAAATAATGTCTTGCCAAAGGCCTCAAGATCCAGAATATCAATATTCTGAAACTTAGACCTACCTCGATAAATTATTCTTTTTACCCGATATAAAAACCTAAGCCCTTCTGTGAAGGGCTCTTCATACCATAATAGACTACTTTCTTCCATAAAACTCCTTTACGATGTTGCTACAAGTTTTAGGGGTTGTTCGGCTTTAACCCCTACACCCCTTAAGAGACCTCTTTGCATTTCCACTAGTGAGATCCTTCCGGGTTTGAAGTATTTTTCAAGTATTTCCAGCGCCTTTTCCACATCCACATCTTCACTACAGTAAAATAGATCGATGGCAGCATATCCATGTTCTGGCCATGTATGGATAGTATAATGAGATTCTTCAATGACGATGACGCCGGAGACGCCATATGGTTTAAATTGATGGAAGAAGGAACCAATGGGATGAGTGTGAGATTTTAATGCGGCTTCCATCATCACTCTTTCCACGAAGTCTTTATCGGTGAGGGTATGAGGGTCACAATCAAAGAATTCTACTATGAGGTGAGTCCCCAGGGATTTTTTCAATTCATCTTACCTCCTTTTTTTGTTTTAGCCCTTTACCAGTTATCCCAATACAAGAGCCCGATACATTTTACACATCGGTCACTCTCCAACATAAATTTACACCTCCTTGGTGGGGTTTTTATTATACCCACCTTAAATCGCACTGTCAACCCGAAATTACCCCCAGCTCTTTGCCAATCTTTTCAAATTTTTCAAGTGCGAAATCAAGATCATCTTTTGAATGAGTGGCTGATATCATCACCCTGATTCTTGCTTTACCCTTTGGAACAGTGGGATATCCAATTGCCTGAGCAAATATACCTTCTTTGAAAAGATTTTTGGAGAATTCCTGTGCCAGTTTGGCATCACCCAGCATTACAGGTGTAATGGGAGTCTGGCTTATGCCAAGATCGAAGCCAAGATTTTTCATCTCTGTTTTGAAATAATTGGCATTGTCCCACAATCTATTTACGAGCTCATCAGATTCCGTGAGTATATCAACAGCCGCTATACATGCTGCTACATCTCCTGGTGTAACTGCACTGGAAAAGAGGAAAGGTCTAGCCTTCTGCCTGAGATATTCTACCACTTTCTTGGATGCGGCAACATATCCTCCCACTACTCCAAAGGCTTTGGATAGAGTCCCTACTTCAATGTCTACTTTACCGTGAAGATTGAAGTGGTCCACAATACCTCTTCCCCCTCTGCCCAGTACTCCTTCACCATGAGCGTCATCCACCATTGTCATTGCATCATATTTCTCAGCTACTTCAACTATTTTATCAAGAGGAGCTATATCGCCATCCATGGAGAACACACCATCTGTAATAATTAATTTTTTCCCTGGAAAATCTTTATATTCTTCCAATTTTTTCTCCAGGTCCTCTGGGTCATTGTGTTTATATCTCACAATTGTAGCCTTTGAGAGTCTACATCCATCAATAATAGAAGCATGGTTCAATTCATCTGAAAATATCACATCCTCTTTGCCAACCAGAGCAGGAATAGTAGCTAGATTTGCATTAAAGCCGGATTGGAAGGAAATGGTAGCTTCCGCTCCTTTAAATTCTGCAAGTTTCTTTTCAAGTTCGGTATGAAGTGACATTGTTCCTGCAATGGTTCTAACCGCGGCAGGTCCTACTCCAAATTTATCAATGGCTTCTTTTGCCTTTTCTTTCAATTTTGGATGATTTGCAAATCCCAGATAATTGTTAGAGCACATATTTAAAACTTTTTTCCCATCAACTACAATCCAAGCGCCCTGGGGGCTCTCAATGGTTCTTATTATTATGTAGAGTCCCTCTTTTTTCAGTTGTTCTAGGTCTTTATCAATAAAATCTAATTTTCCCATAATTATTCCTCCTTTTGAGGATAAAGAACTATTTTTGCTGCTTGTTTTTTTATGAGCAAATCCATGGCCTTATCCACATCATCAAATGTAAATTTGTGGGTGATCAGGGGAGCCAGGTCCACCCTCCTTGATGTTAAGAGTTCTCTAACCCTATACCATGTATCGAACATCAATCTTCCGTTAATCCCATAAATTCTTATTCCTCTGAAAACTATATCTTCAGCAAATTCTTCAAATTCTACATTACTTTTAGGTATTCCTAAGAGTGAAACCCTTCCCCCTTTTCTTGTAGATCTAATCCCTTGTATAATGGCTTTTGGAGCACCTGACATTTCAAGAAATACATCTACTCCTATGCCTTCGGTCATATCCATAATGAACTCTACGGGATCTACCTCTTGAGGATTTAATATATAGAATTTTCCAAATCTTGAAGCTAGATTTCGTCTGAATTCGTTGGGTTCAACAATAAAAATTTTCGAAGCACCCGAAGCTCTGGCAACTTCAGCTGACATAATACCTATAGGGCCAGCCCCAAAAATAGCAACGGTTTTTCCTGCAATGTCTTCTATCAAAGTTGCATGAACTGCATTTCCAAAAGGTTCCTGCATGGAAGCAATTTCCGGCGGAATACTCCTATCGTTCTGCCATACATTAGCTTCTGGAACGGCAACATATTCTGCGAAAGCCCCGTCTGTATCAACACCTAAAATTTTAACATTTATACACAGATGGGCATTTCCGGTTCTGCACATGTAACAATGTCCACAGGCTATATGAGTTTCCGCAGATACAAAATCTCCTGGCTTTACACTTTTAACAGACTTCCCTATTTCTACCACTTCACCAGAAAACTCATGCCCAAAGATCATTGGTGGTTTTATCCTTTTGCTGGACCATTCGTCCCACATGTAAATGTGAACATCAGTACCACAAATAGTTGTAGCCATAACTTTAACAAGAACCTCATTATCTTTTATCTCCGGTATTCCAACCTCCTTCACCTCTGCACCGGGGCCGGGTTCTATTTTCATTATTGCCTTCATCTCAAGCCTCCAGCTTTTTAATAATTTCCTCTGCAATATTTTTAAATGCCTGTGTAGCGGGGCTATCTGGACGTGAAAGAAGCACCGGCATGCCGAGATCTCCAGAGGTGGAAACATCTGGATCCACTGGTATTTCCCCAATCACAGGAACTCCCATTTCCAGTTCCAATTTTTTTGCTCCACCTTCACCAAAGATGTAGGTTTTATGACCGCAGTTGGGGCATATGAAGAAACTCATATTCTCCACTACGCCGAGAATTTTTATTCCCATTTTGATAAACATATTAATTGCCCTTCGTACATCTGCTAAAGATACATCCTGTGGGGTGGTGACAGCAATTCCTCCGGACATGTCCACAAGTTGGGAAGCACTTATTTGAGCATCTCCTGTTCCTGGTGGAAAGTCAACAATAAGAAAGTCAAGCCCCTGCCAGTTTGCATCAAAGAAAAATTGCTCATAAGCTTTATGAACCAGAGGACCCCTCCAGATCACAGGGGTCTGTTCATCCAACAAAAGTCCCATGGAGAGAATCTTTATCCCAAATCTTTCTATAGGGATCATCTTTTCGTTCTCTACCCTTGGAGCAAGCCCCTCAATGCCAAACATTTTGGCTATAGAAGGTCCGTAAATATCGCCGTCAAATAATCCAACTTTATAGCCTAAGGATTCCAGAGCGAGGGCAAGATTAGCTGCAACAGTTGATTTACCAACTCCTCCCTTTCCACTGGCTACAGCAATAACGTGTTTTACACCTTCAACTTTTCTTTTTTCTGCTCCCCTTTTGGGTTCCCTTTTCAATTTTGGTGGCTCAATCTTTTTCATTTCTTTCTGTATCACTATGTCTTTTATTTCTTCGATAGTTTTCAATCGTTCCCGTATCTTTCTTTCAAAATTTTCCAGTTCTTTTTCAGTGGAGGCTATAAGTTTCAAGCTTAACACGCCGTTCTCGACGCTCACATCCCTTATCAGGCCCAGGTTTACAAGCTTTTCCTTTGTAACTGGATCTTCTATATCTTTCAAAATGTCATAAACTTTGCTTATAATAGACATCTTATCTATCCTCCTTATATTTCAATTGTCTCACCCAGATTTGGCACATAGGTTTTGTAACCGAGTTCATTTATGCTTTTTTCAAATATATTTATTGTTTCCTCTTCTCCGTGGACCGGGTGCACAACACCCCGGGGGTTTGTTTTGGCCAACCAGTCAAGGAGAATGTCTCTATCAGCATGGGCAGAAAACCCGTTTATGGTATAGATTTTTGCTCTAACTTTTATTCTTTCTCCATAAATTTCCACTTCATCCTTACCGTCTACAATTTCCCTACCAAGAGTACCCTTTGCTTGGAAACCCACAAAAATTACTGAACACTCTTCTCTCCATAAATTATGCTTAAGGTGGTGTTTCACTCGTCCTCCAGTACACATTCCAGAGCCAGCAATGATTATTGCACCACTTTCAATTTTATTGATCTCTTTAGAAGCTTCAACATTCCTGGTTATAACGAGTCCTGGAAAATTAAAGGGGTCCTTATGCTGTTTAAGTAATTCATTGGCTTCATCGTCAAAGCATTCCCTGTGGGCTCTGAAAATTTTTGTGGCCTGGATAGCAAGGGGACTATCCAGAAAAACTTTGGTATCCCTTGAGATTTCCCCAGTTTCTTTAAATTCTCTAATAAAATATAGGAGGTCTTGAGCTCGTTCTATGGCAAAAGAAGGAATAATAACATTTCCTCCACGCTCAAAAGTATCCTTTATAGCATTCAATAATTCATGTTTTGATTCTTCAATACTTTTATGCAGCCTATTACCATAGGTGGACTCAATGAAAATATGATCTACATCATGTAATTTTGGTGATTCGGGATCTCTTACAATGGGCTTGTCCCTATTACCAAGGTCTCCAGAAAAAATAAGTCTTTTCCCATCGGCCTCTATTTCCAGAAAAGAAGATCCCAATATGTGCCCCGCATCCCTAAAAGTCACATAAAGACCAGGGTAAATTTCCAGGCGAGTATCATACTTAACTCCAGGACCGAAAAAAGAGACGGTCTCAATAGCGTCACCTACGTCATATAATGGTTCCACCGGTTCCATACCCCTTCTCAAATTTCTTCTTGATGTAGTTTCGGCTTCTTCCTCTTGCAGTTTCGCAGCATCCAAAAGCATAATTCTTGCCAAGTCAAGTGTTGCTGATGTAGATAATATTCTCCCTTCAAAACCTTCTCTTACAAGTTTAGGTAAACGTCCTGAGTGATCAAGATGAGCATGGGTCAGGAGAACCATGTCTAATTCAGAAGGTTCAAAACCAAAGGGTTCATAATTTAGGTGCTCATCATGACCTTGGAACATACCACAATCCACCAGGATCTTTTTATTCTGGTATTCTATGAGGTAACAGGAACCGGTCACAGTTTTAGCGGCTCCCAGTACTTTTATTTTCATAAGTTAAGCTCCTTAATGATCTCTTGTTCCAGTTCCATTATATCAGAGAATATTCTTTCGCGATCAAGAGTAGTAGGAGTGCCATCTTTTAAAAGAAATTCACCATTGACAATGACATGCGTAATGTCTGATGCTCTCGCAGAGTAAACCAGATGGGAATACGGGTCATACACAGGTTTTAAATGTGGAGAATCCAGATTAAGCACTATAAGGTCCGCAAGCTTGCCTTTCTCAAGAGATCCAAGTTTATCCCCCAATCCAATGGCATCTGCTCCTCCCTGTGTAGCCATATGAAACACTTCTTTAGCGCTCAATTTTACAGGATCCATATACTTAATTTTCTGCAGAAAGGATGCGGTGCGCATTTCTTCTATAAAATCCAGATTATTGTTAGAGGCTGCTCCATCAGTGCCCAAAGAGACATTTATTCCCCTCTGTAAATATTCTGCTATAGGAGCTATACCGGATGAAAGTTTTGCGTTACTTTCTGGGTTATGTGAAATATTTACTTTATCTCTCAGAATAATATCCATATCTTCTTCAGATACCCATACTGAGTGGGCTGAGATGACCTTATTATCCAAAAAACCTATCTTGTGAAGATAGGTGAAAGGTGTATCGCCGTATCTATTTTTAATTTCCTCAAATTCCCATTTTGTCTCGGCTACGTGGATAAGGACAGGAACATCATACCTATCAGCGAGAGCTTTAGCTTTTAGGAGTAATTCTTTACTGCATGAATATGGTGCATGCGGGGCAACCGCAGGTATAACTAGGGGATCTCTTCTATATTCTTTAATAAAACTTTCTGTAAAATTAAGTGCTTCCTCAGAATTATCAAAGGCCGGTGTTTTAAAATCAATGAGGCCTTCTCCCAGTACAGCTCTAATTCCTGCGTCTTTCACTATCTGCGCTGCTGTATCCTGGAAAAAATACATGTCGACAAAAGTAGTGATACCAGAGGCTAACATCTCGTAAATGGCAAGGGGAAGAGATTTTTTTATAAAATCACGCGTAACAAGTTTAAGTTCCACGGGCCATATAAAATTTTCAAGCCATGTCTTCAATGGAAGGTCATCTGCCAGACCTCTCATCGCCACCATTGCGGCGTGTGTATGAGTATTGATAAAACCTGGAGCTATTAAGGAATCCTTAAAATCTATGCAGGGTTGATTCCCGTATTTATTCCTAAGTAATTTCTTTTCCCCAACATCTAGAATGATATTATCTTTTACAAGGATGGCACCATCTCGGATAAATTTTTTTGCATTTATAATAATATATCTGGCGGAAAGGAGGTATGTCCCCATTTTAGATGTTATATCCGAATTCTCTCAGCTTCTTCTTTCCTTCTTCCGTCAGTCTATCAATGGTCCATTGGGGTTCCCACACTATTTCCACATTCACCTCTTCCACACCTTGGAGCTCTTTCAGTCTGTTTTCAACTTCCTGTGCTATGGTCCCAGCAAGAGGACATCCCGGCGCTGTGAGTGTCATAGTTATGTTGATTTTGTTTCCTTCTATCTCAATTCCGTATATCAAACCAAGATTATAAATATCGACAGGAATTTCTGGATCATATATCTGCTTTAATTTTTCTATAACCACCTCTTTTGTAACCATAGAAACCTCCTATTTTGTTATATTATATTGCCTTATTTTTAGCTTGTAAAGTTAAAGAGCTTGGTTTAAAATATCCCACATGGAAAAGATTATAGACTATTACAGAAAGCTTTTTAGAACATTTTCAGATGCATCACAGATTCCTCGTTTAATGGTTTTTTATGGAGAAGAAAAGTATCTGATGGAAAGGGCTGTGGATAGGATCTCTGAAACTCTTTGCCATCCTGTGGCTTATATAGATGCCAGCGAAAAGAATTTTATAGAATTATTTGAGAAAGAAACTCATGTGGGCCTCTTTGCTCCTCAGAAGATTCTTGTGATAAAAAGAGCTCATAAGATAAAATCTGTAAATGAATTTTTCCCCATGCTGTACAAAACAGAACATAGAGTTATACTAATCTATGAAGATAGAAAGAAGGCAGCTTCTTTAAAAAGGTCACTTAAAAATGTAGAATTTATAGAATTTCCTGAGATGGATGTCATCTCTTTTGAAATATGGATCAAAAGCAAACTCAAGCAAGAAAAGAAGGAAATATCTAAGGAAACCCTCAGGAAACTTTCTGCTAAACTTCCCCAGGATTTGACTTCTGCTCAGGAGGAGCTTCAGAAACTGATTCTGTATCTGGAGGAAAGAAAAGTTATAGATGAAGAAGATCTTGATGTAATCTTTGAAGAAGAACCTGCAGATTTTAAAGGTTTATTGAGAAGGATATTCTCAGAAGCAGATGTGAAATCTTTAAAACAATATATGCTTTTGAGAGAAAGGGGATTTTCGCCCCATGCATTCATTGCCGAGGCAGAACAATTTCTCACATCATTGTATCTTTTAAAAGAAAATATGAACGAGATTGCTAGAAGAAAATTGAGAATGAGGAGCAGTTCAAAAATGCGAGAAATATCTTCCCGATTTTCTGCCAGGGATATACTCAATTTACTTGATAGGGTAGTGGAAATGGATGCCTATACAAAATCAGTATCTTTTGATAGGAAAGTGATTTTAAACCTTCTTTTTGTGGACCTTTTACAGAATGCTTAGATTTCTTATTTTGGCAATTGCACTTCAGAGTGAACTTTCACTTTATTACTATGAATCAAAAGGGGATTACAAGAATGCTCTAAGAGAAGCATATAGACTTTATAGTGAGTCTAAAGATCCTTATTTTCTTGAAAAAACTGTCATATACTCCAATAAATTGAAAAATAAATTCCTTACCAGAAAATATTGTGACCTATACCTGAAGAAATTTGGTTTTAAAGGTAACGTTGTCGCTATTTATGTGGATGTGCTTCTAAAGGATGGTAAGAAAAAAAGAGCAAAGAGGATCCTTGATGCTTTATCTCAAGAAAGCGAATCTCAAGCCTTTTCTAATGTCCTCGGGAGACTATATCTTAAATGTGGTTACCCTAAAATTGCTAAGAAGTTCCTTCTTATAGCCAGTGAGGTCTATCCCGACTCTGAGGAAATAAAATTTTCACTCGCCGTAGCCTTAGAAAAGGAGGGAGACTTAGATGGTGCCCTCCAAATATTAGAAAGTTTAGGTGAAGATGAAAAAATTCTTCTGAAAAAGGCTGATATATTAATTAGAACGGGAGAGAAGGATGAGGCCTTGAAGATTTATGAGAAACTTCTAAGTGACGGCAAGTCAAGTTATACTTTATATTTGAACCTCTCAAGATTGTACTTAGATAAAAATGATATTGAAAGCGCTATTAAAATTCTCTCGATTCTGAAGAAGGTTTATCCTTACGATTATAAGATACAGAGTTTGTATGCTTATGCTCTTTACCGACAAAATCGACATACAGAAGCTCTTGATGAATATTTAAGATTGAGCGCATTATTTGAGCATAGTGCAGAAGCACACTACTATATAGCACGCATATTGAACGCCATGGGCGCTAAAAAGGATGCACTCCAAGAAATCAACAGAGCTATTGAGATCTCTGATACGTACGAATACAGGCTCTACAGAGTATATCTTTTGATTGAGAACAACAAGTTGGATGACGCCTCTCTTGAGTTGTTAAGATTGAAGTCACAGGGTAGTAATGATCCTTATTATAATTATTTATGTGCTTTTATATTTCAATCCTCCGGAAAAAGTGATCTTGCTTATAGATATTTTAAATCGTCACTAACTCTTGATAGTACGAATGTTAAAAGATATTTGGATTTTGTGGAATTTTTAGTTCAAAATGAAAAACAGGATGAGGCCAGTGCTGTATTGTTGAGAGGAGTTAAATTTCTTAAAGTAAAAGATAGGGAAAATATATTTAAAGCTGCACTTCTTGGACAGGAAACTAAAAACTATGAGCTTGCTGAGTCCCTGTATACTGTGCTGTTAAGCTTAGATTCATCAAATCCCATTTATTATAACAACTTGGGTTTCCTTCTGGTTGAAGCAGGGAAAGATTTGGAAAGAGCTAAAGAATTGATAGAAAAAGCCCTTGAAATGGATCCTCAGAATCCCCTTTTTCTTGATTCTATGGGATGGTTGTATTTTAAAGAAGGAGTCTATGAGAGGGCTGCACTGTATATAGAAAAGGCTGTTGAATTAGATGGAGGTAAAAATAAAGAGATTCTTAAACACGCTATTGAGGTGGAAAAAAGATTGAATAATCTCGATAAGCTGGAGAAGTATAAAAAAATGTTAGAGAGTGGAAAATGAAGAGAGTATTCTGTATAACAGGAAAGGCTGGGGCCGGAAAATCCACCGTAGCAAAAATTCTGAAAAGAAGAGGTTTCAGAATAATAAATGTTGACAAACTTGCTCATGTCATACTGGAGGAAAATAAGGATATTATTAGGAAAAGATTTGGTGAAGGTGTTGTGGTGAATGGAAAAATCTCAAGGAAAAAACTGGGCGAGGTAGTTTTTAGAAATCCTGAACTCTTTGATGAACTTGAACGGATAATACATCCGCTTATAAAAAAGAGACTCAAAAATATACTGGATAAACTTGAGGGTGTTATTTTTATAGATGTGGCAATTCCCTATAAATTAGGTATAAAAGAATTTTGTGAAAAGATTATAGTAATCTATGCAGATCAATGGATAATTGAAAAAAGACTGAGAAACTCGGGATGGAGTGACGAGAAAATCCAGGAAGTTATGAAAAGGCAAGGGAAGGAATATATGGAGCCGGATTTTATAATAAAAAATAATGGCTCCTTGGATCTCTTGGAAAAACAAATAAATGATTTTTTAAAGGAGGTGGAATTATGTTAGGAATAATAATTCTTGTGGCGATACTTGCTATTGCTTTTTTCCTATGGCGAAAAAGCCAGAAAGTAGTGGTTATCGAGAGAGGAGGAGAGTTGAAAACCGTGAGAAAATTTGATTTTAAACCATATTTCGTCTGGCCTTCAGCTGTGGCTATTTTAATTTTATTTATACTGGCCATCAGTATAAGAACGGTGCCTGTAGGACATGCCATGGTTAAATTCAATGTAATTACTAAAAGATTTTCAGTGGCACATGAGGGAATTACACTGGTTTTGCCTTTTGTATGCAGAACAAAGGTTTATGATTTAAGAAGGCAGGAATACACAATGTCTGCGAGGAAAGGCGAAGGAAAGAAGAAAAACATAGATGACTCGCTCTGGTCTCCAACCAAGGAAGGTTTACAGGTAGGTATAGACCTTACCTGCTGGTATAAAATAGCTCCTGACAAAGTCGTTGCTGTGCATAGAGGAATAGGGCCAGATTTCGCAGAAAAGGTCGTGAGACCTGCCATAAGGTCTGTAGTGAGGCATGTGATATCTGAGTATGCAATAATGGATGTGTATTCAGCCCATAGGCAACAGATACAGGAGGAAATCAAAAAGCGAATTAAACAATTGCTTGAACCTGATGGTTTTGTAATCGAGGACGTTATTTTAAGAGATGTTCATTTTACAGCTGATTTTGCTAAGGCCATTGAAAGAAAACAGATTGCTCAGCAAGAGGCTGAGCGGATGGAGTACGTGCTGGAGAAGGAGCAGAAAGAAGCAGAAAGGAAGAAGATAGAAGCACAGGGAACTGCCAGAGCCATTGAAATTGTTTCAGTCCAGTTAAAAAGGAATCCCGAGTATATAAAATATTTATATGTGGATAAGCTATCTGATAAGATTAAAGTTATTGTGGCTGACCAAAGTACTATACTTGATCTCAAGGGCATGCTAGAAGAGAAATGAACAAATTTAAGGCCTTTATTCTTCTGACAAGACCTCTCAATAGTCTAATTGCTATTTTTGTGGTGTTTGTGGCTTTGCGTATAGCAGGCTGTTTTACCTTCAGCGATTTCTTTATAGCTTCTTTAGCTGTGGTATTGCTATCCTCCTTTGCAAATTCCATGAACGACCTTATGGATTATAAAGTAGATAAAGCAGCTCATCCTAAAAGGCCATTGCCCTCTGGTGCATTAAATTCCAAAGAAGCAGCTGTTTTCACTATAGTT
>Ga0190304_1000183_pt1 | contig 29041 bp, 27 predicted proteins | sample 48700712_MG_FD_161670 | JGI IMG/M metagenome (GOLD analysis project Ga0190304, IMG submission 161670) | Hydrothermal vent sediment bacterial communities from Southern Trench, Guaymas Basin, Mexico - 4870-07-1--2_MG | ecosystem: Environmental > Aquatic > Marine > Hydrothermal vents > Sediment ...
TTTTCTAAACTTATTTAGATACTTTTCTTTATTATTTTTTGAAAAGGAAATAAGTTTTTCTAAACTTATTTAGATACTTTTCTTTATTATTTTTTGAAAAGGAAATAAGTTTTTCTAAACTTATTTAGATACTTTTCTTTATTATTTTTTGAAAAGGAAATAAGTTTTTCTAAACTTATTTAAACACTTTTTCACATCATAATTTATGAAAGAAGAGTCTAAAAAATTCATTAATATTATTGTGAGATATTTGATATTGGCATTAATTGCAATTTCTGGATTTGACTTATTTTACTTTTTTTTCCTCCCTTTAACTGAGTATCCTGTATTTTATTTGTTAAGTTTCTTTTATGATCCTGTGATATTGGGAAAGGCTATATTTGTTGCGAATAAATCAATTGAGATTGTTGGAGCTTGTGTTGCTGGAAGTGCTTATTATTTCTTATTTATTTTGAATTTATCTACTCCAAATATTAAAATCTTGAAAAGATTGAAAATGTTATTTTTTGCGTGCATGGTATTTTTAGTAATAAATATTTTGAGAATTTTTGTTTTAAGTATTATGTATATCAATGATTCTCAATTTTTTGATTTTACTCATAAATTATTTTGGTATTTGGGAAGTACAATTTTTATTGTAATTATTTGGTTTATGCAAGTTAAGAAGAATAAGATACTAAGTATACCTTGTTATTCTGATTTGAAGTTTATTTATGGAAAATCTAGTCTTAAGAAATAAGAATTTTGCTGAATAAATTTCACGAAATAGTTCGTAATTGATTGATAAAATAATTATTCGTCGCAACTGCGTGCATAAATGGTTTAAGATTTTTTAAAACATCTAGATTCAAACAATGTCTTGCTATTGATTTGCATAAGCAGGTTTTTGAAGTCTTTAGGTCATGCCAAGAGTATGTTGGGAGTGTAACAAAACAGCAATATTAATTTTGAACTTGTTCAGCAATTTGTTTTAAAGATTATCTACTCTGAATTATATTTGGAAACCTAATGATTTAACGGAAAAATATTTTACTCATTAATTTAAAATTCAACATAAGTGAAGTGAAAATTAAATTTGCGTTTAACAATTTAATTGGATGATTTGGTTGAATAAAATCATAATTTAGCATATTTAACAAATATTTCTACCATTAGTTTTTCTGTTGCAGGTAGAATTTCACATTTATCATCATTTCCTTTAATTATAATTTCGTAACATTTAGGGGCCACTTCTTTAATTTCTGTTTTATCTCCGTATTTTAGTTCAAAATAGTTGTATCTTGCTTTTGAGTCGCAAGTTGCATTTTCATCATGTATAAGCTCCATTCCAGTTTTTTGGAACAATCTTTGTAAATTTGGCATTGCAATTACTCCGTTTCCTTCGCAATTAAATGTTCCTTCTCCATATGAGTATGCATTGAGTTTCATTAATTCAAAATCTTTTAAATTATCAAAAGGTATTCTTTTTAGTTTTCTTGGATTAGTTCTTAATCTAAATCCAAAAAGAGCGTTTGTTTCGTCATTTGATTCTAAAAGAGTTATTGTTCGATACATTACCAAAGGATTTTCTTGTGTGCCTTCATTAACTGCTTTAAATTCAATTCCTTTGTAATTCATATGAATTTGTGCTTGAGTATAAAAATAAATTCCAAAAATTAAACTCATTATTAGGATGAACCCTATGAAAAAAGTTTTTAAAACTTTTTTTTGATGTTTTAATTGTCCTCTTTTTTCTATTGGGATTTCTTCTGTTCCTTTTGATTTTACTATTTTTTCTTCTTTATTTTTTTTAACTTCAAAAACTTCTGTTACTTTTTCGCTTTTCAGCGTATCCCGTTTTGCTGTTTTCTGGGGCACTTTTTTTGTTTTTGTAGGAGTTTTCTTTTTGGTTATTTTTTTTGTGATTTTCTTTTTTTCTGCCATATGTTCTTAATTAATTTTTAATTAATGGATGCCCAATGGGCAAGCATCACCTTGTCTAAGGCGACTGTGAAAATTCACTTTTGTGAATTTGTAACTTTTATTTATCTATTCCGATTATTTTAAATAAAAACTTATCGGTTAATTTAATTAAATCTTCTTTTTTTCCTTCTATAAAGATACAATTTTCTTCTTGATAAATGTTGTTATTTTCAGATTCTCTTATTATTATTAAATTGTTTTGGCAATTTTTTATTGGATAATCTTGGTTTGCACAATCTTCTTCATTTAAACATCCTGGTTGTATTTTTTGTGCATGAGATATTAAATTTTGATATAATTCAGAATAAGATGTTTGATCTTTTGAATCTAAATAGAGGGGTAGAGCTGCATAATTTGTCATTGATTTTGAATAATTAGATTCATATTCTAAACCTTTTAATTCTAAGGGATTTGATTTAAAATAAAATTGATCTTGTCCTAAAGTCAGAATATAAAATCCGTTTGATTCTTCGAATGAATAACCATTATAATTTATTTCATTATTTTCTTTTTCTTTTCCAAAAGAATTGACAATAATACCAAAAGTTGATAATATCATTAAACCTACTAAAGCAATCCCAATAATTAATTGATTTTTCTTTGCTTTTTTTTGTTCTTCTTTTTTTGAAGTTAATCTTTTCATCATAGAAGAGAAAAGGAAATTTTAGTATAAAAAGGTTGGTATGATTAGAAATATATTTCTTTTATTTTCATGATAAATTCTTTTGAATCTGGAATTGATTCTGCTTCAAGTAATCTTTTTATGTAGAGCATAGATATTTTAACCCCCCCACATATCTAAATTTTTTTATTTTGGCAGGGTGAAAAATAAGAATATTATAAATTTCAGAGACTCCCGTCCTAATAATAAACACCAAGGAAGTGCGAGAACTTTTTCAAGGCCTTCTTGACCTCATGGTCATTTGGTTTTTCGCTCTTGGGTGAAAAAGAAAAAAATTAAAAAAAAAAATAAATTAAATTTTGGTTTTAATAACCTTATGCGACAATTAAAGTTAATTCTGTAAAAAGACATTATAAAATAGAATCTAGAAAAACCTGTAATAACTAATTTGTTAATTTAGATTATAGAAAAATATTCCAGTATGAAGAAATCATTTCATCAGATATAAAACTAATTAATTTTTTATATTTGGATTTGTCTGTTTTTGTTATTGGAATTTTATCTGCACTCCCTAAAGCATCTAAATACATTGTTTTATCTTTTCTATAAATTATTATCGAGGGATAATTATTTTTTATTAAAATATAATTTAAAATCATTCTCCCTGTTCTTCCATTTCCGTCCAAAAAAGGATGAATTTTTTCAAATTTATGATGAAAAATTGTTGCTAAAACTATTGGATGTAAATTATTTTTATTTTCTCTATACCATTTCAATAATAAATCCATATCTGTTTTTACATATTCTCCTGGACTTGAATCAAAATGAGATTTAATAACTCTGTTATCTGTTACTCTATATCCAGTTCTTAGATCTATGTTTTTCATTAATTCTTTATGAATGTAAATAATTAAATTATGAGTTATTTTTTGTTTTTTTTCTGCTAATTTTATGAATAAGGCTTCAGTATTTTGGATATCATAAATTTCTCGAAGTGTTCTATCTTTTGGTGTTTTTCCTTCTGTTAAGAGATTTTGAGTTTCTTTCAAGGTGATTGTATTGCCCTCTAAAGAAGTTGTATTGTATGTAAAATGTGTAGCAAATCCTTTTATAAATTCTTTTTTTGTTTTTTGATCTAATTTTTCAAAATGATCATTGTAATGAAGTTTACAAGCTTCAATTTCAATTAATTTTTTACCCAGAAATAAATTTTCTTTTAGTTTCATATTTTTGACTTTGGTTAAATAATATTCAGTTTCAAAAAATAAATTTATTTTTTTATAACTTCTTCTAATTTCGTCTTTGTATTTAGGTAGTTTCATTATTTGTTTTTTTACTGTTTCTATTTCTGATCCTAAATATGCAATATCTTTAGAAATAACTTTATCTCCTTTTCTCTTAGAAATCCGTAAATAATAGTAAGGTTTTCCTGCGATTATTTTTTTGTAAATGTAAACCATGAATTTTCTAAGAAATAAGCTTATTTAAATTTTACCCTCTACAAATAGATTTTTTAATTGTAGTGGGTAAGATTTGATTGAAGTCTAAGAATAAATTTCAAAAGACTTGCGTTTGGAAATAACACGCCTTCGGGTGTATACCGAAATATTTTTACAAAATATCTACAAGGTTCACACGAAGTGTATACCGCCTCACTTCGTTCCCGGTATACCAATGGCACAAGAACCTTCTTACGAAGGCGAGAACCTGCAAGCAGGCCCCGAGATATTTTTGCAAAATATCTACTAAGGGCAAAAATAAATTCTCGCGGGAGCGAGAAAAATAAAAAAATAAATTAAATGCCAAAAATTTGTTTAATAATTTTTAAAAATTCTTTTGAATCTGGAATTAATTCTTCTGCTAGAGATTCAAAAACAATTTGATCATCAATTTCTCCATATTTATGGGAAATTATATTTCTCATTCCTTTTGCATTTTTTAATTTTGTGCAAAGATTTTTTGAAATGATTTCTTTTTCTAAAAGAACATCAAAAATTTTATTTTTTTCTGATAAATTGAATCTTTCTTGTTTAGAAATTAAATAGGCTAAATCTATTAAAGATTCAACAATTTTTTCAAAATATCTTTCACAAGCTGCCTTTTTTTCCAAACTAATTTCATATTTTTCAAAATTAAGAGGTAAAATTATTAAGAGTTCTTCTAAATATTTTTCAATTTCATTTATTTTGTCTTTAATCCTATTCATTTTTATAAATCGTTTTTCCAAATTTGTCTATTTCTAATTGTATTTTTTTTGGTAATTCTGAATATATTTGAATATCTACTTTTTCATTTAATTGGCCCGATAATTGTGCTCTTAATTTTGTTGGAGAAAAATTCATTTCTTTTAATTTTAATGCTATATCAATATCTGACTCTTTTATTTGTTCATTTTTTGCATAGCTTCCAAAAAGAATAATTTTCTTAACATTTGAATTTAATTTTTCTAAAATAATTTCTTTTGATTCTTCAATAATATTTTTTATATTTTGGGATTTTTTTAAATTAAATTCATTTTCGTATCTTGAAATATCTTTTATTATTTGTAATTTTTTTCTTATATCTCGTGAAAGTCGAGTTTTTTCTGAAGGAGTTAAATTTTCTCCTAAAAGTTGTTTTTTTATTATTTCTATTTCTCTTTTTCCAAATAATCTTCTTGCGTTTTCGTCTTTTTCTAAATAATGGATTAATGTCATTTTATCATAATGGTGATTATTATTATCATAATAATGCTATATTTAAACCTTTTTGTTTGAATTTTGAAAAAAAAATTATCTTATTTATTTTGTTTAGAAATTTTAATTACTAAATATAAATTAAAATTTTTTGATTGAGACATTGAATTAACTGAAAAAAATTCTCGGAAAGAGGATATTAATTTTACTGGAAATCTAATCTCATTTCATGTCCCCGCAGTGCGACGAATAATTACTGATAAATTCTAAATTTGTTCGGCAATTTGTTTTAAAAATTATATACTATAAATTAAATGTAATTAGATGTAATTAGATGTATTTGAATATAATTAAAAGTAAATTTTTAAACTCGCGTTCGGAAATAACACACTTTCGGGTGTATGCCGCCTCACTTCGTTCCCGGCATAAGAACTTTTTTAAGGCCTTCTTGACCTTTCGGTTGTTTGGTTTTTTTCGCCTTTAGGCGAAAAAGAAAAAAAAATAAAAAAAAAATAAATTAAATTTTGGTTTTTAATGACCTTATGCGACAATTAAAGTTGCTTCTGTAGCAGAAGTTCCTTTATATTCAGCTGAAGTATCAACATCTTTCATAGTTAAGTAAGTAGCAGCGTTAACAGTGTCTGCAGCTTCATAACCAGCAACAACTAAAGCTAATTTTCCAGTCGTAAATTTATCTTGAACACCTTTGGGCAAAAATTCTTTTGAGAATTTTAGCACTCCGAATGAATGTTGTCGCCTTTTAGGAATTTTTTTGAAAATATTTATTTTTTCAAAAATAATCTATCAAGAATTGACCTTCACTAACTCCAGTAGCTTCTGTAAAAGCAGCACCACAATAAGCTCCACCTAGAACAGTAGCAGCAGCTGAATTAATACAGCTTCCACCAACAATTATTCTAAATTTGTATTTATTTTTTTTAAATTAAACAAAATTATTTTTTGTAAATTTTCAAAAAGTTTGTTATCATTTCTTCTTTTAGAACCTTTGGTATAACTTAAATATTCATCTAATAATCCGAAAGGGATATCCAACATAGGTATTCCTTTTGAATGTAGTAAATGAAATGTTATGAGTCGTGTTGTTCTACTATTGCCATCTTCAAAGGGATGGATATATTGAAATTCATTATGAAAATATGCAGAAAAATCAATTATTTCTTCGATTGTAGTTTTCTTTTTTTGTAGAAAGTAATTATATTTTTCTAATAATCTTTTAAGTTTTATATCTATTTCAGAAACCTTGGCAATTTTAAAATCAGGATTTTTATGTATATGAACTGAATCCGTCCTTATTATTCCAGCAATTTTTGGTCGATGAAACATTGCTAATCTATGATATTCCAAAATTTCTTCTTTTGTTAATTTTTTATTTGTTTGAGAATCTTTGAGCATTTTAAGAATAGCATTTTGATAATTCTTTATTTCATCCACATCTTCCATTTTAAGATTTTTAGGAATTATTTTATCTTTCAGAATTTTTACAGTATCGGGCAAGGTTATTGGATTGCCTTCTAAAGAAAGGCTATGTTGGATGAATTTTATTTCGAATTTATTAACAATTCTTTGATAACCGGATTCATTTTTTTTTCTTAATTTTTTGTATAAATTTAATTCTTTTTTTATTTCATTTAAATAATTAATATTGGTTTCTCTATTTGGTCTATAAGTGAAATCAAAATAAACTAATAAATTGTTAATTAATGTATTGTAAAAAATTCTTATTCTTAAGGGTTTTTTTGAACTAATTAATAATAAGCTGTATTTATCTAAAATATCAATATATTTCTTGAAAGTTTTTGGATTAACTTTGATATCTTTTTGTCCAAATTCTTCTTTCTTCAATGCTTCATGAATAAAGTTTACAATATTTTTATCTAAGAGAAAATTATAATTTATTCCATTATGAGTGCAATAATATATCAAATCATAAAGTAATTTTGTTTTTTTTGACTTTTTTACTTGAAATCCTTCTTTATTTTTAAATAATATATTTTCTTTGTTTAATTGATTTAAAATTCTTAAAATATTTTCATATTCCTTTTTTTTATTTAATTTTCTTGCTACTTCTATTGGTTTTATGGCATTAATATTTTCATGGACAATTTCGAAGATATCATATTTAGTTACCATAATATATTTACTTGTTTAAAGTTTAAAAATGTTACTATTTGGTATTAAAAATCAGTAAAAGACTTATAAATTATACCAAATAGTTATTATTTATTGGGGTAATATTTCAAAAGACTCACGTCCTAACAATAAAAAATATCTACTGGGACAAAAATAAGTTAACTTACTTTGTTTCCTAGAGGATGACCTTATTTACAATAAGACCTCGTAACTGAATTGATAAAATAATTATCCGTCGTGCTACGTACATAAGGGGGATTTAGTAACTTCCAAAATATAGGGATTAGCCAATGTCCTCGCCGATTGCGATAATAAAATATGTTGATTCTAAGATTTATTTCAGCAATTTGGTTTGAAATTTCAGATACTCACGTCCTAAAATAAAAATAAATTCTCGCGGGAGCGAGAAAAAAAAATAAAAAAAATAAATTAAATTTTGGTTTTAATGACTTTATGCAGCTTCTGTGATTTGAATCATTTCAGTAGCAGAAGTACTTATCCAAGATTCTGAAGTATCTGGCTTTTTCATAGTCAAATAACTTGAAGCAAGAACAGTGTCTGCAGCTTCATAACCAGCAACTACAACAGCAAATTTGTTTCCAAGCACATTCTCGAACCCTTTGATCAAGAATTGCCCTTCACCAACTCCAGTAGCTTCTGTAAAAGCAGCACCACAATAATGTCCACCTAGAACAGTAGCAGCAGCTGAATTAATACAACTTCCACCAACAATAATTAAATTATTAGCAGTAGCAGTAGCAACTTCAGTATCCATTAAAAGAACATCTCCTAAAGCGCCTTCAGTTGAAGTAACAGTACCACCAGTAATGAATTGTAAATCACCTGGAACTTCATCCGCGTAATATTCAATTTCTAATGTGTGTGCATCAGAATCTTCCATTACTTTTGTTGCGTGGATTCCAGCATCGTAACCTACAGTTTTATCATCTGCTGTTTCATCAACCATCATACTTTCTGAGCTTGATGCAACTTTTGCATAAATATCATCATCAGTATCATATGCTGTTACAAGAACAAAATCACCTGAACTACCGATTGTTGTTTCAACATCATTGTCTTCATTAGCTTCATAGAAGTGAATGTATTCACCAGATGCAGCTGTAGATGGTAATTCTATTGCCATACCGTCTTTAGATACAACAGTATCCCATTGTAAATCAGAATCCGCGCTTACATTAAGAACTGCGAAATCTTGTAAAACTTTCAATGTTGTATGATTTACATAATCTTCACTAATAGTAGTATTGTAATACGTTGTATTTGCAACATCATCATCTTCCTCAAATACTCCAACAACTTTAATACCTATACTATCAGTAAGATCATCTTCTTCACCTGAATCTCTATCATCAAATGTAATCTTGTCAGTAGTATCGATTTGATTATCTAAAGTTAAATCAAAACTATTGTCAGTATTGTTAGATAATGATCCAACTTCATAATAAGCTGTTTCAACATCATTTAAATCATCATCTAGCAAAGTAGCTAAAAATCTTTGACCGTCACCAATAGCAAATTCTTGAGATGCAGCAGGAGTCCCGTTAATAGAAACTAATTTGGCTTCTTTACCACCAATATAAGTTCCATCAGTACCATTATACATAACATCCATATCGTAATTGCCCATGTTCAAAACTAGAGTTTCTCCATTTTCTAGAACAATATCTTCAGAATCTCCAAAGCTTAATCCATTAAAAATTAAACCATAAGATTCAAATACTGGCATTGAAATAGAATCGCCTTTAGTTAAGAAAACTTCATCATTTGTAGTCCAAATTATTGAAATATCGTCGATATATCCCTCAGAACCATTAGTCTTAAAAGCGACAGTTAATCCGTCAATTGATTCATCATCAACTTCAACTTCTTCTTCATTTTCTAAGACAACTTTTCCATCACCTATAGAAAATTCTACTTGGCTTATACCAGATTCTTTTGTATCATATCTTATATTATTAATAACAACATAAGAACCATCATCAAGTTCCTCGTATTCATACTTTTCTAAGTCCTCTGTTTCATAATTATTAATTTTAAGGCTTACAGTAGTATCATCAACCCAAATAATTGAAACAGTGTTATCTCCAACTGTCAAAGTTTCTCCATCATTGATTGTTGTTTTGTCTGCATTATTTAACAAGGTAATACTTGTAGTATCTGCATCAAGAACATAATGTTCTCCACCAAAAAGAGGTAAATTTGTGTCAATCATGTCTGTATAAGCTACAGTATCATCAAAAGATAATTTATAAGTTAAAACTTCATCATCATCAAAATAATAACCAATTGTAGGTTCTTCTTCATTTAAATCAGAATCTGTTATTAAACTCATAGCTATATCGCCCAAAGTTACTTCTTGTTCGTATTCAACATCAATCTCTCCATCATCATAATCTCCATCAGCTAAAGCAGTGATATCTCCATCATCCAAATCAGTGAAAACTTCATTCATTTCGTCACCGAAATAAATTTTATCACTATCTTTGTATAATTTAAATGACTCACCACCTGTTACAGTAGTCTCGCCTTCAACAGAACTTCCTAAAGAAGATTGAATGTTTCTAGCAGAGTTCAAATCTAATGAAGAAACACCAGCACCAGTACCATATACAATTGCTACGTCAGCTACACCGTTGTCCACAAAAGGAGCAGGGTAACTTGCAGCAGCTGCAATACCAGCTGTCATTCCAACCATTAGAAAACCACCTAAAATCGCTGAGATTTTTTTGAATTTCATTTTTTCGTTTTTTTATCCTCCTTTCTACTTCTCTAGTCAATCGTCTAGGACGACCAAGTTTTTTAATTAAATAGCTATAGGGGAACTATTTAATCTAAAACTCATAGAGAAGTTCGCATTCGTTTGCGGCAAATGCATCTTATTCCCTATAAGAACACTCTATTGAGTGTATTATTCATAAAGTTTTTTCCTTTTTAAAGTTTATGACTTTGATTTTTGGTTTATCCTCGATAAAGTGGGAAATACAAGGTTTTATTTATAAGTGTTTCGGTGTCCCTTTTTGGAAAGAACAGAAATATTTTTTTGAAAATGCTTGTGAAAACTATATATATTAAGAAATGATATATATAATTAGTTTGTTGAGGAGAATAAAGAAATGAGAGAAAGGTGTGGAAAAAAGGTGGAGAGTAAAAGGAAATAATAGAAACTTTATGGATAAAATAATTATCCGTCCACCACAAGGGTGCGAGAACCTGCTTATGCAGGGTGCTACTTGCATAAAAGGTTGGAGGGTTTTTGGAAAATATCTAAGCTCAATTTATGTCTTTGCAATTGGGGCGATAATTAAATATTAATTTTGAGTGAAATGAAGTAATTTGTTGATTGAAAATAAGAAATAAAGGCAGGATGAATAATGGAAATTAAAAGGTAAATTTGATTGGGAATAAGGAATTGGGGCAGGGGGCAAACTTGTTGATTGGGAATCAGGAATTGGGGTAAGGGGCAAACTTGTTGATTGGGAAAAGGTTTCGGAGTTAAATAAGTAGATTATGGTGGTTTGGGGAAAAGAAAGTTTTTTTAGGTTTATGGGTTAGATTATGGTGGTTTGGGGAAAAGAAAGATTTCGGAGTTTGAGGAGAGATTATGGTGGTTTGGGGGAAAGAAAGATTTCGGAGTTTGAGGAGAGATTATGGTGGTTTGGGGGAAAGAAAGATTTCGAAGTTTGAGGAGAGATTATGGTGGTTTGGGGGAAATGGGTAATTGGAAAAAATTAATAGAGGTATACCTATTATCTTTGTAGGAAGAATTATTAAAATTATTAGGTTGGATGGTAGATAATAACTTTTTTTTAAATTCCTGAATCACATTCTTGGAATTTATTGTGTTGATATTAATTGATATTCAAATATAGGTAAAATTGTCGCAAATATTTATATATAAAAAAATATTTGATAAGTTTGTCTTTGTTCGTTAGAATTGAAGATATTAAAATGGGCCGGTTGTCCAAAGGTTAAGATAGTTTCCTTAAACGTTGCTGATCCGAGTTCAATTCTCGGCCGGTCCATTTTTAATTTTTAAAATATTTTTAAGTGATAAAAAAAAGATGAGCCCTATCCTAATTTATAAGATACCTTCCTTAAACGTTGCTAATCCGAGTTAATTCCCGAAGGGCTCATTTTTCTGAATATGTTATAAAACCTAAAGGAGGACTTATAAATATTCGTAATATTACGAAAGATTTAATCTTTATAAATTTTCCTTATTTTTAAAATTTTTTAAAATTTTTTAAAACTTATTATTTAATTACAATAAAAAGTTATAATACACTCGCTTAATTGGGAATAAGAAAACAAAGAGCAGAAGGCAAACTCATTCAATTAAATTTCAAATTCATTTGATGAATTTTTATACTCTCCTTAGACAAGGTGACGCTCGCCCTTTGGGAAATAAAATCCACGCAATGATTTTATTTTATCGCTTGACGCAGATTTAATTTTCGCTCGTTGGGACAAAGTTGTTATCTGGGAAAGATTTCGAAGTTGGAGGATAGATTTATGATAGTGGGCAAGGTTTATGGTGAAAAAATTATATTAGGAAAATAAGATGATAAAAATAGAAAATATAACTAATAAAAAAATTAAAGCTGAGATGATAAGGCTCAGCAAAAAAGAGCATTAAAAGTAATGCATGTCTTAACGGATTATGATAATTTTAATCGGATAAAATATATAAAACTTTCTATTTATAATAATCTGCAGAGACATCAAGCCCTGATAGCATTAAAGGTAATGCACCAGATTGATACTCTGGGTCTTAACGGACTTCTGGGTTCGAATCCCAGTCAGGGCGTCTCTGCATTATATTTTGAGAAAACAAAAAGCAGAAGACAAACTTGCTTGATTGGAAACAAGAAAACAAAGAGCAGAAGACAAATTCACTCAATTAAATTTCAAATTCATTTGATGAATTTTTATACTCGCCTTAGACAAGGTGACGCTCGCCCTTTGGGAAATAAAATCCACGCAATGATTTTATTTTATCGCTTGACGCAGATTTAATTTTCGCTCGTTGGGACAAAGTTGTTATCTGGGAAAGATTTCGAAATTGGATAGGTAGATTATGGTGGTTTGGGGGAAAGAAAGATTTCGAAATTGGATAGGTAGATTATGGTGGTTTGGAGAGATAAAGATTTAATTTGTTATTTAAAAAGAAGTTTGAAGGACATATTGAATAGTAAAAATAAAATGGGAATATAATTAATCATTTTTGTAAAATTAATAATTGTTCTAAAGAAGATTATGAGAGTCATGGAAAAGAATTTTGGGACACTTTTTATAGAAGAAATAAAATAAAGTGGAAACAGGATTTTGGAGATTATTTATGAATATTTCATTAATTATTTCTATCACTTCCAGTATAACTGGAAGTAGCATGCAAAATACTTAAATTATTCTAATTAAACGATTAACCAAATAAACGGTTAAACATTTAAACGAAAACACGAAAACACGAAAATATGGATATAAATCATCCTTATTTATAGAAACTTTTATAATATGTATTATATAATATGTATGATATGGAAAATGAAACAGAAAGATTTTGGATATATCTTTTAGAAAAAGAAAAAAACCATTTAGAAAAACAAGAAATGAATAAATATTATGAAGATTTTCAGAAACTATGGAAACAAAAAAATAATTTTGAAAAAGTTTTTGACAATTTAAGAAAATCAAATAAAATATTTTTCTTGATAGACAAGAAGTGGAGTATTTTGACCGGAAAAGATTCTTTCACAATAAATAGAAACAAATCAATGAGAAATTATGTATTTTTCGAAGGATTATTTGATTATTTTAAGGAGGGGGAAATTAAGGCTTATTTTGGTTTGGGAAGTGCTAATTATTTTAATCAAATAAATTGGCAATCTTCACATACATTTTATATAATAAATGAAAAATATAGTACAAAAAGAAAAATAGGAAATCAAACAATTATTTTAATTAAATTTCCTAAAGAAATTTTTATTGAAAATGCTATATTGAGTAAAACTACCTTTGAGGGTCAAAGATTTTCAGATAATGAAAAGACAATTCTAGATAAAATCTATTACAATGAATATAAAAAAGGTAAATTAAATTTAGAAATTCAAGAAGATATAGATTTTGAAAAAATCAAAATGTACTTACATTTCTATAAAAAATATCTTTTGGTTAGAATTAAACTTGTTTCTTTATTAGATGAAGATCAACTAAAACAACTAAGATGATAATTTCAGAAAAATATTTAGCTGAAGTAATTAAAAAATACAAAGATAAACCAATAATTCCTGAAATGATAAAAAAAGATTTGGCTTTGAGTTACATTCTCCAAGAGATTGGAAAACATAAAGAAGAAAATGAAAATTCTCCTTTTCATAAATTAATCTTTAAGGGTGGAACTCTTTTGTCAAAAGCTTATTTGGGATATCATAGAATTTCAGAAGATTTAGATTTTATCTATAGGTACAATAGTGAATTAGATAAATTATCTGCTAATCAAAGAAAAATAAGAATAAAATCTTTCATAAAAGATGAGTTACTCCCTGAATTAAATAAAATTTGTAAAAAGTATAATTTTGATTTTGATTCAGACGAAATAAATAGGATTGGGGAGAATAAATATTGTCCAGCAAAATATCCTAAATATCTGATGACACTTAAAATTTATATCAATATGGAAGAAAGTAACCCAATTAAATTGGATATAAACTTTTGTGATGTTCCTTTTTATGAAATAAAAAAGTCAAAAATTATTCATTTAAACAAATTATCAGAACACTTAATTTATCCTTTAGAAAGTTTGGACATAGAAGGTTATGGAATCGATGAAATTATTATTGAAAAATTAAGAGCAATAATAACTAGGGAATGGATTAAGGAAAGAGATATTTATGATTTATTTCTCATTTCTAAATTAGGATATAATATTTTTGAAATAAAACATTTAGATCTTCATAAAAAAATCCAACAAGGAATAGGATATCAGAGTAATAAAAAAAATGCAATAAAGCATGTTTTAGAGATTAGAAAAAGATTAGCTGAGTTGGAAAACAATCTTGAAAGAGAAATTAAGGATATGAATTTAGTTAATTATCATTCAGGTGAATACAGGGAATTTTTTGAGAGGATAAAGAAGTTTATTCTGGAAATTAATTTTGAAAGATTGTAATTTTTATAATTGAGTGTTTAATTTTATAATTTTTTCTTACTAACTTTCTTTAAAAAATATTTTATTTAACATTTTACAAAAAAGTGGGAAAATTATATAAATATCAAAAATTATATAAATCTATGAAAAGAGAGATATAATTATGATTAATGAAAATATTTCCTTAAATAAAGAAAAATTTAAACAAGTTTTACACCATATTATTTCTAGTGTTGGTAGCCTTGAGAATGTTGGAAAAACTGTAATCTATAAAATGCTTTATTTCTCTGATTTTGATAATTATGAATTGAAAGAAGTTTCTTTAACTGGAGAGAGATATGTTAAACTGCCCATGGGTCCTGCGCCAAGAGATTTTAATTGTGCAATAAAGGAATTAAAAAAAGAGAAAAGAATTAAAGAATTTGGTGCAACATATTGTGGAAATAAACAAATAAAATTTTCTTCTTTATGCAAACCAAATTTAAATTTGCTTAATGCGGAAGAAATTGGAATTGTAGATAAAGTGATTAATAAACTTTCAAATATGACTGCAACACAAGTTAGCGGATATTCTCATGAGGATATGCCTTGGAAAGCTACAGAAAAGATGGGTGAAATAGATTATGAGTTGGTTTTTTATAGAACTCCTACTTTTTCGGTATCTTCACAAAATAATTATTAGATTATCTCTCTTTTATGGCATATTTTCTAATTCGATACAAATCTTGGTTATCTTTTTTATTTTTGCTATAAATTTCAATTAATATTATTTCGTCTTTATATTTATCGTAAGTATAAATAATTCTGATTCCGCTCTTACTTCCCTTGTTCAGTGCTTTACAACGAAATTTTCTTGCTTTATACACTGGAAGAATACCTTTTCCTAAATGGTTTATTATTACCAATCCTAACGCAGGAGTTAACATTTTTGGATATTCTGCAATAAGAATTTTTTTAAATTTCTTTAAATCTTCTTCTAAATTAACTCTTATTTTGTTTAGGTCTTTTTCAAATTCATTTACCTCAATTATTTCCATTAAATTCATTAGTATAATGTTCTTTAAAATCTTTTTTCTAAAAAATATTTTTCATTTGTAAAATATTGAAAGAAAATGTTTAAATAATTTAAACAATTGTTTACAAAATAGAAACAATAGTTAATCTTATACAAAAAAGGAGAAATTATTAGTTTAATTTTAAAAAATGACAAGAACAAAAATACGTGAAGTTACAATAAAAGAATCCAAGGGTAGTTTTCATCTATTTGGAAGTAAAGAAAAGATTGATGAAAAATATGATTTTGATGGTTTAAGTTCATTGAAACAATTGCTCTCAAAAGAGAAAGCGAGAATGCTAGATGTTATTAAATATCAAAAACCTGGTTCAATTTATTCTTTGGCTAAAATGTTAAATAGACCTTTCAAAGCGGTTTTTGATGATGTTAAACTTTTAGAAAGATTTGGATTTATTGAGTTGATTGCCGAAAAAACTAAAAATAGAGTTAGACATAAACCCGAAATTATAGTAGATCATATGATTATTCATGTTAAAATTTAGGTATTTTGGTTTCTTTTTAATAATATTAATATGCTCATAAAATTTTAATTGCTAAACGCAAATTAAATTTATTCACAAAAACATTGAATTATTTAAAAAAATTATTTGAAAAGGGTATAAAACCTAAATCTCTACATGTATGTGCCACAGGCGATAATTGCTTAAATAAAAATTAAAATAAAATAAGTAGCTTCAACGATAAAACTAAATCTGCCAAGATTATGGTAATTTTAGTTTGATAAAATATATAAATCTTTCTATTTTATGTTGAATTGCAGGGACTTAAAGCCTCGGTGGCTTCAACGGTTAAAGCACCGATCTAATAAATCGGGTCTGCCAAGACTTCTGGGTTCAAATCCCAGTCGAGGCGTCCCTGTTTTAAATTTAAGAATAAACAGTAAAGAAGATATCTATTTTTTGACCAGTACTTCCTTTACTAAATGGTTGTATTGAGCCTTTACTATTTTGTGTTGTATTTCCTTTAAATATTCCTAATAAATATTCTCCATTTGAAGTTATGTTTAATGAATAACCTTTGTTTGGCCATTCTGGACCAACATGCCAGCTTAAATTTAATAATTGGGATAAAGTTTGGTTTAATGTTTCGCATGCAGTGGTTCCATCTAAACACATGCTATCTTCAGAACATTTGAAGATTAATTTTCTTAAATCTTGATAATTTGGTTCATAATTTATTGCACAAGTTGTTGTATGTTGTAAAAATCCTTGTATAAATCCTTCTACCTCGTAACTTTCAGTAAAATCTTCTTTGGATTTATTTAATGAAATTGAAAGAAAGATTAGAATTAATACTGCTACAATTATAATTATGAGTGCGAAACCAACCATTTCGGATTGTGCTTTTTTTAATTTGTATATCTTTTTCATCAAAACCTCACTATTAGCTGAGCTAATTCACATTTATTATATAAGCTTCCTGCTAAATTATCTTTTCTACATAGGGCGACAAATATTGATTTATCGTCTCCTTCTGAATTTTCTTCAAATAAGGATAAAAAATTACAATCAGGATAATTTTCTTGAGTACAAATTATTTCTTCTTCTGAGGTCATTTTTTTTATTTGGACATTCTTTAAATCTAAAAATTTGGAATATTCGGGATGGGTTTTCAAAATGAATGCTTTATCAAAATCTATGCAATTGACCCTATCTCCTCCATAAGCATTTTCGCATGAAAATTCTGGATAATTTGCTAATTTTGAAACTAAAAGTAAAGCATTTTTTTCATCTAATGCTGCTTTTTTTGCTTTTAATCCTCCAGAGCTCATTGAAATTACAAATAATCCAACTAGAACAAAGAAAAGCATAATTGCTATTAACATGAATGCCATTTGCTGTATTTTCATTTGAGCTTTATTGTTTTTCATTTATTATTATCTCTTGTTTGTTTGCACAATTTGTTAAATATTTTTTACCATCAGAAGATTGTAATTTCAGTTGTTGACAAAATGTCAATAACTCAATTCCATTTTCTAATTCCCTCATCTTAACTTTACACCAATAATCTCGGGAATTAATTGAATCTGTTAAAACAAAAATAAGATCTACAACAGAAAAATACCGTTGTCCATCTTGTAAAATTTTTCTAATCTTTTTTCCATTAAATATAATTGATTTATTTACCATAATCTACACCTTGCATTTTCATTTTTCTTTTCTAAATCTTCCATAGTATTAATTAAACCAAATAAATCTGAAGAAGATTCAAAATTATTTATTTGGGTTTGTAATAAATTTAAGTCTGAAATTACATTAAATGTGCAACCGGAATTAACCATTAATAGAGATTTTTCTTGATAAATTGTGGCTAAGTTTGAAACCTTTTTTAAAACTCTTTGTAATTCACATTCATACATTGTTGAATCTGAAAAAATTGCTGCATACATTAATGCATCTGTGTAAAAATAGGACTTGCCCTCTTTTTTCTCCACATAACCTAAATTATAATTTACTTTTATTTGGCAATCGCTTGAAGGGCCAAAGCAAACTTTTATTTGATCGTCTTCACATTCATTTATAAAAATATTTGGTTGAGCTAAATCGATTAATTCTTTTTCTATTGGTTCTGGAGGATTTGAAAAGCAATATTCATCTTCAGAGGAAGTCATATAAATTAAAGAACCAACTTTGAAAGGAAATTTGAATGGTTTTGTGAAGAGGTAGAAATTTTTTCCATCTAATACTGAATCAGAAAATAAGTATTTATTTTGAAATTTTATATTTATTCCAGATGCTTTCCATTCTCCACTTTCTTGTCTCACGAAAGATAACCATTCTTTTTTTACTTGTTCTTGAACCATTAAATAATGATTTCCAAAATCACCATAATTATCACAATCAAAATATAATCTTGAATAAACGGGCATTGTTAACATAGATGTTTTTCCTGTTTCTAATCCTGTTTCTAAAGGATTTAATAAAATATCTAATTCTGCTCCTGCTATTGCCCCTTCTGAAGTTTGTTTTATATGGCCAATTTTAGAAACACTGGTAATTGCAAAAAATAGAATAATAGCTCCAACAATTATTGCAAATATCCAAGAGAATGAAATATCTAAATATCCTTTTTTCATTTTAGTTCAAAATTATTTTTACTAAAGGTTTATTATAATCTTTTTGTAATTTAAAACTTATTTTACCCTCTACTGGTTTTTTGCAAAGTGATTCTCTAGATCCAACAGTTTCAAAAATATCAATATTTTTTATATTATATTCTGTGAAAATTGCGGGATTTTTTGAATTATATAATAATAAATTATTAAAATCATCTATAATAAAACATACATTTCCTATTTTTGAAGGAAGAGTATATTCTACTGTTTTATTTCCGGCTGTGCTTTTCCATAATCTATCTACATCACCTTGAAAATTTTCTGTAAATTGATTTATTTGAATTTCTTGTTGCATTCCTAAAAAATTTTTTATTGCATAAAATGCAAATGCAAGAAAGGCTATTATTAAAATTATTGAAAAAATCATCCCAAAAGACATTTTCATTTGACCTCTTTTTCCCATGATTGATGGACGAGGAGATTGTTTATAAAAGTTGGGGGTTTGGAGAAAAAATTATCTAAAAACAATTCTCGAAAAATTATTGGATTTTTATAAATTCAGAGGATTAATCTCTTGAAATCTAATTCGTTCAAGGTATGTAGCTGCAATGGATAATAATTAATTGATATGGATACGGAGAGCAGAAGATAATTCATTTTTTATTTAATTTTTTAAATAATTCTTTTTCTGTCCCATATAAATTTTTTTCTTCAGAAATTTTATATAATTTTTTTAAAAAGATTAATTCTTCTAGAAACATTGAATTAATTTGTTTATTCATTTTTCTTATTTAATGTTTATTAAATGTTATTTAAGATTCAATTAATTTGATTAATTGTTTTTCAATTTCTTTGATTTTTGATTTTTTTAATTTTCCTTTTTTATAAAGAATTATACTTTTATCAGCAGAAAATAATTTATTTATTTTTACAAAACTTTCTTCTGGCAAATTTCCTTTTTCAAAAGAATCTGAAATGAAAATAGAATAAATATTTAGATTGATTTTTGAAGTTATTTGAGCAAGTAAAATATCGTCACCTTTTGGTGTTGAAATTACTAACGCGGGTCGTTTTTTTGATGAAGATAAATCTGAAAATGGAAAAGGCAAAATTACCACTTCTCCTTTTACAAATTTTTCCATGCTTTGTCTTCCTCTTTTGTATTCCAATCTTTTGCAAGTGATTTTTCTGAAGCATAAGCTGTTTCCATTGACTCTTTTATTTTGCTTAAAGGTTTAATTTCAATTCTATCATCATAAGCAATTATTACAATATTATCTCCTTCTTGAAATCCTTTTTTTTTCCTTAGTTCCGAAGGAATAACAAATTGTCCTTTTGAAGTTATTTTTGAAGATTTTATATTTAATAGTTCCATGATAAAAAGTAAGAAATGTAAGATTATAAAGTTTTTGGAATAAAATTATTAATGTTAAACTAAAAACATGTCCCAATAACTAAAAATAAATTGTGAATGAATAAATGACATTAATTTTTTATATTTTTTTGTATCTACACTAATCAAACTTTTTTTCAAGGCATTATCTGCAGCATCCATTGAATCTAAATATTCTTCTCTAAATCTTCTAGATATTATTAATGGAGGATAATTAAAAGAGGATAAAATATAATTCATTAATGCTCTTCCAGTCCTACCATTTCCATCCGAGAAAGGATGAATTTTTTCAAATTTATGATGAAAGAGAATTGTTAAAACTAAAGGGTGCATCTTTTTTTTGTTTTTATTGAACCAATCTAAAATTAATTTTAAATCTGTTTTAATATATCTTGCAGGACTTGGTTTAAATGGTTGTCCAAAAATCTTAATCTCGTGATTTCTATACCCTTTTCTTGAATCTATGTTTTCTAAAAGCATATCATGGATTTTAGAAATTAAAATCAGATTAATTTTTGGTTTTTCCTTTTCCAAAAATTCAATAGTTTTTTTAGTATTTATAAGATCATAAACTTCCCTTAATTCTTTATTTTTTGGTAAAATATTTTCTCGAAATAATTTTCCTGCTTCTTCTAATCCAATAGTATTTCCCTCAATAGATGTGCTATTAACTGCAAAATTTAAGAAAAAATTATCTAATAATTCTTTTTTTGTTAATTTGTTTAATTTAGAAAATTTTTTCTTAAAATGAATTAGAATTGCTTCTATTTCAATTAATTGTTTTGAACTAAAATATTCATTTTTCTTTAATTTTAATTTTTTAGCTTTTTCCAAATAATAATTAGAATCAAGAAATTTTTTAATATTTGAGTAAGAGTTTCTAATTTCTTTTTTATATTTATTTTCTAAATCTTCTATTTTAATTTTAGACAAATCATTACCTAAATTACAAATATCCTTAGTAACAACTTTGTTATTGTTTCTTACTGAAATTCTTAAAGTATAATATTTTTTTCCGTTAATAGTTTTTGTGTGAATATATGCCATATGCATTCTTATAAAATAAACTATTTAAATCTTTCCCCTTACAATTTAATTTTCTAAATGTAAGGGGAAGAATAGATAAAAAATAAAGTGAACTGAAATTTCCGAAGGTTATTCGATAAATTTTAAAATTGTAATTGATATTAATTCAAGAAATATAATTTAAATGGAAAATTTGTTTTGAAGATAATTTTATATTCAGTGCAGAAACAGAGCAAAAGTAAATCTGCGTTTAGCAATTTGATTGAATGGATTTATATTAATTGTATTTAACCAAAATAATCAGAAGCCCTCAAGGTAATGCTATAACCTTCAGAAGGATAATTATTATATTCATCTTTACATTTGACATAAAGATCTATTTCTGGATCCCAAATTAATTTATGTGTAGTTTCATAAGTTGTTGAAATATTTATAATGTCTTCATCATCAAAATTGAAATTACAATCTTCTGTTGAGTATGCGCATTTAGCTGGTTCGTTTGTTGTTAATTCCATTAAATTATCTCTCTTAAATGCTCTTACTACTATTGGTTTTTGATCGTCTTTTTCTATTGTAAAAATTATTTGTTCTGTCACCATATTTCCTGCAGAATCAAAACATTCTATTGTGTAATTATATGAACCTACTGGTCTCCAATACGGTTGTTTATGAAATACTTCTCCTGTTTCGCTAAAAAGAGTTTGGTCTGAAATCGAGCTTGTATTTTTTCTATAATAACACTTAGCAAATCCATTCTCTGAACCTGCAGCAGTTTTAACATTAAATTCAAATTCTATACTATCTGATGATCCTGCTAATATTCCTGAAGGTTGTGTGTAACTTGATAAAATTGTTAAAGGTATCGAGCCATATAAGGTATAAGGAATAGATTCTGTATGTGTATTTTCATTTGGTGAACGGTCTCTACATCTGATAAAAAAATCATTTTGATCTGTATTGCTATTGCTTATTAATCCTGTAAAATTGGCTGTACATTCCCCATTAACCTTAATATTTTCATGATTTGTATTTGAACCACAATCAAACATCTCATTTTCCATATCTTCATAATTTCTTTTAAGACGGTCCCACTTACAATCTGCTACTTCATCTAAATAAAAAGTTACATTGATATTTTCAACACCATTTCCAATTGAAGCTCCATTTTGAGTTGTTGTCTCAGACTCCAGAATAATTGGTGCAAATGGATCTGGAATATCTTCTACACAAAATTTGAAAACTAATTCCTCCACATTTGGACGACCATTACCCATATTTTCACATCTAACAAATAAATTATATTCTCTATTCGGATCTACTTCTAGGCCATATAATTGTTCTTCTTCCATTTTCCCTAGAGGAAATAATGTAATTGTGTGATTGTATCTATTTCCTGAAGAATCATCAAACCAATTATTTCCCATTTCTTCAAAACTATCTGTTCTTACGGTATTAAATTTGCAAGTTGCAAGTCTATCTGTGTGTATTTTAAATGAAAATCTTTTATTTGCAGGTACACAATCATCATTTGCTTTATGCATTATTTCGACAGCATTACCCCCTGCAGGGAACTCTAAATCTTCATTATCAAATTTGTATCCATCTGTTAAATATTCTGGAAGAAGTGTTATTTTTGGAGGATTGACATCCTGAGGATTTTTGTCATAACAGTAATCATTTTCAAATTCACATCTCCCTCCTAAAGCCCGGCACTGATATTCTGTGCAAGGTAAAACTTGATTATTACATTTTTCACAGTCTTTTCCTCCATGGGGAGGGTCCCAAGGTTGACAAGTGATGAGAGTTAATTCTTTTAATTCTTTTAAATGACTACCTGATCCGGAAAAAAATTCTCCTACCTCAGTTTTAGCATCAGTCCACCACATTACTTTATAATCGGTTTTTGAATTATCTGTTCCTTCCATATTTAAATAATTATATTTTACTTCACAATCACCTACTGCAGAACAAATATTTTCCATATTTTGTTTAAAATCATCTGATACATATAAATCTAAATGAGAATCAATAGAAGGATTTTTTTTATAATGAGGATATCCTCGTTTGAAATTTCCTTTTTTCCACCATCCAAAAGCACCAACTTTTACATTCCCACAAACATCTCCTTCACTTACATCCCAAAAATTAGATCCAGGAGGATCTTTTGGAACACAATATCCTTGAACATATTCCGCATCAATTGAAGAAGGGTCTACAAATTTATCTCCAGTAGGCATATCTCCTTCCCAAATAAAAAAACTATCCGTATCTGATTCTACTTCTATCCAATCACAATCTCTTTTATCCTCATTTTTACAAGAATCTTTATTTGTTTGCTCTATACAATCTCCCCTTCTATTTTCAACACAGCCTGCATAAACGTCTGTATTGATATTTGTAGGTAAATTCAACATTTCCCTAAATGTATCCCCTAAAGTTCTATCTAATTCTACTTCATTTTCTATGCAAAGTTCTTGCCTATAATCTTCACAAATATCTTCAATAGTTACTTCTCCATTATAACATTTTTGAACTGCTGAAGTTGAACCAGGGGAATTTACCGGTGCCCCCTCAATTCTATTTGAAATACACCAAGTCTCCCCATGATTTTTATTTATCCAAGGACAATTTAAATCTTTACATATATAATCTCCAAATAAAGGCCCCTTATCTGGAAAACCAGCTTTTCCTCGTTCATATAATGCACCCGTGCTTCCACTAGCATCATATTCACAATTTCCACAAGTTAATTGATTTCCTGAATTTGGATCTAAATCTACAATACAGCTATTTTCTGGCTTTATTATTTCTGTCCAATAATTCATTTTCCAAGTTTCAGTATCTTCATTCCACCCAGCATCATAATCATATATATTAGCTTTATTCTCACAACTATCTAAAAAATAAATTTTATCATCTCCTCCTTCCTCCATCCAAGTATTTTGAGTGGGAACACATTTTGTTAGAAGTAAAGGGGCCGTACATAAATATCCTTCATTGAAATCTGCATCTGGTTTTGATGATTTTAAATCTCTACATGCTTCTTTTGTTAACATTCTACAATCCTTTTGATAATCTTCTGTAAATGTGCATGCTCCTAATACATCTGGATTTCCCGCATTAATACATTCAAAATAATCAGTCATTGAAGGATTGAAAGTTGTTTCAAAACCTTCTGTTGATTCTAACTTAGAACATGCAATCCCTGTCATGAACTCTGTTGATTTTCCGAAAAAACAACAGCCTTTATCACATTGAGGTAATTCACCTATTGGTTCATTATAGTGAACTCCCCCATCATTTTCACAAATTATTTTCGCACTATTTTCTGCACAGGTTCCCTCAGATATTTTTACACAAGTTCCTGATTTACAATAAGATGTTGCTTCACAACCTGTTGAATCACAATGAAAACTAGAATTACAATCAGTTTGCTTAACTGCTGGTTGACACCAAGTACCAGCACTTGCGGAGTCTAATGTAGTTTTTTCTGCACAGAAAGTGGATACGCTTTCTGCAGAAATGAATGCAAGGGTTAATACTAAGAAAAATATTCCAAAGATTAAAGTTAATTTTTTGTTCATTTTATTTTTGTTAATTGGGGGATAAAACATGACTTCTTGATGCAAATTGAAATTTATCTCCTGTTTTTTTATCTGTTAAAACATAAATTGTTGTTCCACCATTTATTTGATTTTTTTCTAGATTAAAATTTCTAAATAAATTCATATAAAACATAGTATTAATATCTCCGATTTTAATTTCTTCTTCAATTATATTATTTACTATACTTAATATCGTATATAAATTACTCTTTATTGAAATATCAAATGAATTATATGTATTTGTATCTTGTTTTGTTACAATTATTTCATAATTTGTTAAATTAAAAAGAATGTTTTCAGTTTGTATTTTTATATCTAAATTTCCTTTTCTTAAATTTGTTGCATAACCTTTTTTTTCATAATTATTTGCTAACTCATCAAAACAATCATCGAGAGTGAATTTAATTACAGAATATAATTCATTTTCAATATGTGATTTTAATAAGGGTTGTTGATTTACGCAGGGTTGATTATATTCATTTGTATAACATAAATAGTTGATTTTTTCTGAATCATACATCACAAATGAATTGGGTTCTAAATTTCCCCCGTTAAGATATATTTGACTCAATGTTTCTGTTATTTTATCTTCAATACAGGTATCAATATATGCAGAAGGATTTTCTGAATTAAATTTTATTGTTGAAGTTATTTTTGGTTTGAACATAAAAATTAATAATGCTGAAACTACAATTATTATTCCAATAATAATAAATAGTGTTACTTGTCCTCTTTTATTTTTCATTTTTTTGTTTAAGGCAATTTCGTTCAATTAATTTAAAACTTAAACCCTTTCATGTATACAGCGTAATGGATAATTTTATGATGATGAATTAACAAACTGAGTTAATTATTGTTTACCTTTATGATTTATTTATTCCTCTTTTTTATTTTATTTTTTTATTCTTCTGCTTCGTAATATTCTGAAGCTCTTACAACTATGCTACATGTATTTTGTGGCGTAGGTTGAATATCATATGCATCTTTACATTTTATGTATAAATCTTCTTCTGTATTCCATTCTACAAAATGATTTACTTCTTCAGAAGATTGAATTTCTATTCCATCTTCAAACGCGTAATTACAATCGTCTGTACCATAAACACATATTGCTTTTTCATCTGTTATTAATTTCATATATTTATCTTCATAATATGCTCTTACAATTATTGGGGAATCTAAATCTGTTTCAACTGAAAAAACAGCATTTCCATAAGCTGCATTTCCACCTAAATCTACACACATTATTGAATAATTGTAATCATCTTCATCTAACCATAGATCTTGTGTATGATGATAAGAATTTGTATTAAAGAAATCTGTATATCCAGTTTCATCTTGATCCTTATAACCACAAATTGAAACACCTTCATTATATCCTGCTGAAGTTTCAACTTCCAAAGTTACTTGAATTTTATCTGTTGGACCATCAATTATTTTATCTGGTAATACTGAATCAATTTGTAAAGGAAGTGTTCCAAGAATTGTGAAAAGATATGATTCCATATTTTCATTTCTATCTGCTTCATTTTCAGTTCCTTCTAATGATGGTTGATCTTCACATTTGAAATAGAATTTATTTTCTTTATTGCTAATTAAACCTTCTAAAGTTGTTTCACATTCATATAACATTTGTGCATTAAATTCCATTGGATTATTTGCACAAACCATCTCTTTATCCATTTCATCATAAGATTTATCTAAATAATCCCATTTACAATCTGCGGGTTCATTTACATAAACAGTTAAATCTACTGAGGATTGATTGAAAGCTATTGGTCCGCCATTCAATAAACTTGTTGTTACAATTAAAGGAGGGGTTGTATCTGGTCCATCATAAACACAATAATTAAATACAAAATTTGCTAAATCAAAATTTCCATTTGGATCTTGACATCTTATGTATAATGAATTTTCTCCACCATTTGCTAAAGTAAAATTGCCAGTAGTATCTGGTCCTGGAAGAACTATTGATTGTGTATGTTCAAATGCAAATGAAGCATCGTCCCCCATATAAGTCATCATTGAATCAAAATCTTCTGTTCTTCTTACATCTATTTTACATCTTGATGGTTCGCTTGTATTTACACCAAAAGCAATTGGAGTAAATGCTGGAAGACAAGTATCTTGAGCAGTCCCATATTTTATTTCAACTCCTCTATCTGGAGGAGATATTGTATTATCTGGAGTATAATAAAAGTCTGCTAAAAGAGCAGATTCTAGAGGTTCCATTATTGGAGGGGTTACATCTTTTGGATCCTTCCAATAACAAATTGGTTCTCCTGTTTCTTCTTTATTTATTAATTCACAAGCTTGACCTAATGATTTACATTGGTATTCAGTACAAGGTATATCTCCTTGGCCATTACATAATTTACAATTTTCTCCTCCTAATTCTGCTGCCCATGGATAACATGTAAATGTTACTACTTCTGTTCTTGTTTCATCATAAATAGATAAGAAAACACCAATTGCAAATACTGCTCCAACTCCTACAGCTCCCCAAGGTCCAAACATTGCAGTTCCTGCTGCATTTTTTAACATAAACATTCCTCCCTCTCCAAACAAAGATAAAGCTGTTTGTCCTGCAAAAATTCCCAAACCAACTGAAGTTCCAACATCATCCCATAAATTTGCATGATCTGGATCTAATGCTCCACCAATCCAAGTAATCCCTAAATTAACTAAAACTCCCCATGTTGCACCTTTTATTATTCCTGCTAGTGAGTAACTGATACCCATAGCTGATTTGGCTCCATGTGCTGCTAATTCTTTTTCACTCCATTGACCAATTGCAGCTTCATATCCTCCACTCGTGCTTTTTACTAATGTTGTTCCTTTTTCCCATGTACCAATTCCCAATTTTCCAAATGCAGATCCAACAATTCCTCCTGCTGAAGTAGCTTGTCCTAAAATGTTATTCTTTGCTAAACTCCCTTTGGCATTGGTGGGGATGTTTGTGATGGAATTTTGGTTTATGTCGTTTTTACCTACAAACTTTTCTTTTATTGCATCATATTGAAAATAAGTATTTGCTGCAGTTGATGCCATACTGAGGCCAGTTTGCAAATCTATGTTTTTATCGTCTCTTTCTGGTTTATCATAACAACACACTAATTCGCCAGAACAAGAGGGATTATTTTTTTCTTCTTCAAAATTGCAACTAATTGGAGATAAACATTCACCACTTATTCCTGTTTCAAGACTCTTACAAGAATCTCCCTTATTAAAAGCACTAATTCTCCCCATTTCTCCAACCATAAAAGCAAATGCAAACATGCTAAATATTAATATTGAAATTTGAAATATTGCTATTTTTCCAGATTTATTCTTCATCTTCTCCTCCACCAATATTATATGAACTATGGTTATAACCATAATCGCCTAAATAATTAACTGAATATCCACAATCACCCATAGTTATACACATATCCTCATGATCTTGTTTCCATTTTGTTTCTAAACATTCTTCTCCACTCTTTATCTTTTCTTTTGATAGCAACTTATCAGTATATGTTATAGTACAACTATCACTTGCTAAACCACAAGTATCTTTTGCTGAAGTGTCTCCTTGCCAAAAATCAAATCCGGGAGTAACAGTTGGAATACAATATCCTTGTTCGTCTTCGTCTTCTTTTTCTTCTCCATCAATTCTTCTTCCTCCTATCCAAGTACAATCTCTTTCATCATCATTTGAACAGCTCTCATTATCTTGCTGGTTGAAACAATTTTGCCATCTGTTGACCACACAAGCTGCAACACTATATGAATCATCACTTCCTTCAATTATTATTTGATTTTCTAAACAGTATTCTTGCCTATAATCTGCACAAGGTTCTAGGGTAACTTCTCCATTATAACATACATAACGATAATAATTTACACCAGGACTTTGTATTAACTTTTTATTTCTTTCTATGCAACTTGTATCTCCAGAACGGCATTTTTCTAAATCAGCATTTGTTCCACACCATGTTTCTCCATGTTCATATGTTTCTTCATCATCTATTTTTCCACTACGATCTGTATCATATTCACAACCTAAATCTGCACAAATATAATTTCCCATATCTGGTCTTTCAGAATTATCTAAAATTGTATAATCTTTACAAGTGCTTCCAAAAAAATAATCACAATTACCACAGGATTTTGAGTTTGCATTTCCTGTGAGTGAATCATATCCACAGCTTTCATTTTCTGTATAAATTCTTGTCCAATAATCCCCGGGTTTCCATTCTTTATTTTCTAAATCATATTTTGAAGAATCATATACATTTGCCAAATTTCCACAAGTATCTAAATAATAAAC
>Ga0190304_1000185_pt1 | contig 29009 bp, 31 predicted proteins | sample 48700712_MG_FD_161670 | JGI IMG/M metagenome (GOLD analysis project Ga0190304, IMG submission 161670) | Hydrothermal vent sediment bacterial communities from Southern Trench, Guaymas Basin, Mexico - 4870-07-1--2_MG | ecosystem: Environmental > Aquatic > Marine > Hydrothermal vents > Sediment ...
TTGTCGCGAAAACCATTTCCTGGTATACTTCCTTCAAGGTCGCAATATTTGTAACTGTACTTTTTGGTCTTGGGAGAACCTCTGTTAAGAAGTAACCTTAAAATAAAACCAGGAGGGGGATATGATCCAGAGAATCTGGGATGTAACCTTGACGGTCAAAGACTTAAAAATGCAGTAAACTTTTACGAAAATATACTCGGACTAGTGAAAAAATATGAATACAAGGACTATGCAGGATTTGATTGCGGTGGGGCCGAAATAGGAATCAAAACTTGGGGGGAACTCGAAAAACCAAGAAAAGGGGAACCCGTTATAAATTTCCTGGTAACCGATATTAAAGAGGCTTTCCATAAACTAAAAGAAAATGGGGTGCGAATTGTTAAAGAACCGCGTAAAACTCAATGGGGTGCAAAAATTCTGCTTTTCTGTGATCCCGACGGTAATCTTCTCCAGATGTCAGAAATAATCTGGTCTGAATATTTCCGGGCCTGTGTCAGCTAAAAGAAGTTGAATTAACACCTAACCTGTTAAAAAATTATAAAAAGGAGGAGACAATGAAAAAAATTGCTATAGGTATAATGGTGTTATTCCTCATTTCCTGTGCTCCTCGAACCATTGTGGTAAAAACAGCACCACCTCCACCAAAGGTGGAGATAAAAACCGCTCCTCCCGGTAAACACTATGTATGGGTTTCTGGGCACTGGGAGTGGAGAAGAGGTACATGGGTCTGGGTTCCAGGACATTGGGTAAAGAAACCAAAACCTCACGCTGTATGGATACCTGGCCACTGGAAGAAAACAGGGAGGGGTTGGGTCTGGATTCCTGGACACTGGAAATATTAGACCTGTAATTAAGTGGTAACAAACTTTCAGTGGAAAGATACTTTTTTAAATTCTCAGATTAGTCTTTTACAAATATCGTTGATAGGGCATTTGGTACATTGAGGATTTCTCTTGAGACATGTCTCTTTCCCGAGCTTCACAAGTAGCGCATGATATTCATTGAACAGCTTAACATTTTGAGGTAGGTTGGATTCAAATAAATTTCTAATTTCATCATATTCCATATTTTCAGTCTCTATTATGCCCATGCGCTTTAGAATCCTCCTCGTGTAAGCATCGATCACAAAGATCGGCTTCTCAAGAGCATATAGAAGAATAGAATCAGCAGTTTCCTTTCCTATTCCCTTTATTTTAAGGAGCTCATTTCTTAATTCGGTCATATCTTTATTTTTCAATCCATCAAACCCACCTTTCGTGACGAGCCACCTCAAGAAATTCCTGAGTCTTGCAATCTTTATTCGATAGTAACCGGCAGGTTTTATAAGATCGGTGAGAACATCATCCTTAATACTCAATAGTTTCTTTGCATCCAGAAGGCCTTTCTTCTTCAGATTCCCAATTGCTTTCTCCACATTCATCCAGTTTGTATTCTGGGTGAGAATAGCACCTATTGCTATTTCAAGGGGACTATCTCCGGGCCACCAGTGTTGGGGGCCGTAAGTCTCATAAAGTCTATAGAAAATTTCGGAAAATATATCCTTTTTCATTTTAATGCAATATTATAAAATCTCAGAAAAAATCCTGCAAAAAGCATTTGCTTGCACTGCCATCTCTTAATATTTACAATTACTCCATGGGGTTTGGTGTAAGAAAAGGAATGCTGTATAACCTTCTCGGCCTTGGTATTTCGGGAATTGCAATATTTCTTTTTAATATTCTTGCAGGACGTCTCCTGGGTCCTGAAAAATACGGAGTCGTTGCAGTATTTTATTCCTCATTAGTTACAGTCCAGACTCTTATTGGTGGAGGGTTCAGAGATGTAGTTGTCAAATATATTTCTCACCATGAGGAGGAAAAGCCCAGATTGGAAGGTATCCTTTATTCTGTTTTACTGATCTCTTTACTCTTCTTCGTGATATTTTTGCTTATTTTTCTCATTTTAAGGGAAGTCATCACAACAAAACTATTTGAAGGAAAGACCCTCTATTTCCTTTTTTTTCTGTTCGCTTCTTTTTTAATACCTCTGTTCTGGATCCTGAATTCGTTCTTTGAGGGTATAAGAAAATTTAATGTCTCTGCTTTAAATTTAGTGATTTTCCACTCCTTTTTCCCCCTCATGTTTCTTGTTTTTTATATTGCCCATTTTCCTCAACCAGCTGGAACACTCCTTGGAATAAGTCTTGCACCAATATTTCCTCTTTTTTATCTATTTTTTAAACTAAACAAGGAGGGAATACACCCTTTCAAAGTTAGGAAGAAGGAATGGCTCAATGCTATTTTTAAAGCTAGTATTGTACTTACTCTTGCAAACTTCTTTGATATCTTTATCTTCCGCTCACCACCTATACTTGCAAAATTAACGTGTAAGAATAGTGCCCAGACTGCTGGCTTTATAGGAGCTTTTCTCAGCATCTTGAGTATTGTAAGAACCACATCCATTGCCCTTTTCTCCAGCCTGTTGCCCAATTTAAATAGAGCTATTCAGGGCAACAATATACCTCTTGCAAAACGATACATCAGAAATAGTTATATTTTTATAGGGAGCTTGGGGCTCCTTGTGGTAATCTTTTTTGGTCTTACAGGCCCCTGGGTTTTGAAGTTATTTTATGGTACAAAATATATTATGGGTCAGAGAGTCACCATCTTTTTTTCATTATTTCTTGTGTTTTATCTCCTCGCCAGACTCTCTAACAGGATATTGGTGAGTATGACCTCTTACAGGTGGCTTATTATATCACCTGCTATATCGATAATTGTTCTAGTATGTTCATTCACTATATTAAACCTGCCTCCTGTGGATAAAGTGGGAGTATCCGTTGCTATGGCCACTTTCGTATATTTTCTAATCACCTTCTTGAAAGTCTTTTTTACTCAAAAATCTCTCTGAGTACCCTCCCATCCATATCTTGGGGAATGGGGATCCTGAACAATTGCATAAGAGTTGGAGTAATATCCATAATGGATGCTCTTTCTATAAAATAATTTCTCTTAACTCTCGGCCCTTTAAAAACAAAAACCCCGTTCATCCTGTGTTCACCTGACTTATATGTAAATGGAGTGGCAAAAAGTCTTTTAGACGGGAAAGGAAATGTACTGGACGTGTAGGCAAAATCATCCATGGCTACCACAACGTCCGGGAACTTGTCCACAAAAGGGCCATGATAAATCTCTTCTTTTCTCCATACTTTGTTTACTATCTTTTCTCCCCTTTCCGGATCCTCGAGTTCAAGCATGGCCTCAATGATCTTCTCCCTCACCCTCTCGTAGTCTTCACGCTTCACTGAACCAAAGGGAAATCTTCCCTCGAGATTAACAAAAACGGGACCAAAATACCCAAAAGAATATGCTTCTGTTCTTCTCCAATCCACATCTTTGAAAGTTATACCAAATCCAGATGCAAGAGAAGCTTTACTTTCACTGGAAAATTTCGCCCATAGTTTACCTAGTCCTGATTTGAATACCAGTTCCGATATCTTCTTAGTATCGAGGCCAACTTCGTAGAAAGAACGCTTTACAAGGGTTCTTACATCTCGCTTAAATTTTATAAAACCCTTCTCTTTCAGCCAGTTATTTACAAACACCTGTCTGTAAAATCTTCCGAATCCATGATCAGACATTATGCAGAAATAAGTATCTTCCCCCAGCCTTGGAAGCAAATCTCCAAGATAATCGTCTATAAAACTGTATGCTTTAAAAATGGTGTCTCCCAGACTTTTCGCACCCTCAGGGTCATAATAAGGGGAGTCTTCATCATAAAATCTCCAGTACCAGTGCTGTGCATGGTCAATACCCATAAAAGTCACCATGAATAGATCCCATGGATATTTTTTCATCATATAATCCACTACTTTCATCCGGAGCTTCATATTTTCGAAAATTTCGTCCCTGAAAGCCTCCTGATCCTCTCTCCTCTCTGAAAATCGTGTATTTTCTGCAAACCTGTAATCCGGGAAATTTTTGATAAATTCATCCCTCATTTCCGGTGGATATATAAAACTGGAATTCAGTGAAGGTGTGAGAAAACCACTTATCATGATACCATTCACAGGCTCAGGTGGATAGGTAAAGGGAACATGAATGCTTATTACCCTGTAGCCCTTCATGGAGAAATACTTCCATATGGTGGTGGCTTTTCTGGCCTTTCTGTAACTTACCTTTACGTTCATTTCCTCGTCAAGTTCATAGAAATCTAACACTCCATGTTTGCCAGGATTCTTACCAGTCATAAAGGATGACCAGGCACTGGGAGTGAGTGGAGGTATAGTAGTAATGAGATGGCCTCGGGTGCTCTCCTCAAAGAGTTTTCTGAAATTCGGTAATTTCCCTACGTTCACCCATTTCTCAAATACATCAAAGGTTGCTCCATCAAGTCCAAGGATGAAAGCCCTCATCTTCTTTTCCTCCAGGGAACAGCAAATATTACCACAATAAGAAAGGCCAGAAATGTTGAAAACCATCCGAGTTTTTGTGCCTTTGAACTGTAATACATTCTTACATCGTGCCTTCCCCGGGAACAATATACTGCCCTGAATCCATAATTTGCTAGATAGACCTTAGAAGGTTTACCATCAATCAGAACCCTCCAGGCAGGATGATAGTTTTCTGCAAAAACGAGAAACCCATCATGCGGCAAATCTACAACAAGTTTCATCTCATTTGCTCTATAATGAGTAATCTCAATACTATAATCTATAGAATCCGAAATCAAGGAATCTGGTATGTAGGGGACTTCCGGGTCAATTTCGAGAATTACTCTTTTTCTCAGGTTCACTCTTTTTTCTTCTATGGCAGAAAGAGCTTCTTCCGGCTTCATGACCTCGTAGCCTTCTACAAAATATACCCTTCCGAAATTATTATTATTTCTGTAAATTACATATTTATTTCCTCTGAATATCGGCTCAAAATTATTAAAAAATCTTCTCCAGCTCAGGATTATATTCCTGGTTCTTTCATCAAAGCGGCTTAATTCCTCGGGGAGCGGGTAAGATATAAGATATTTAACATCAAGGAGATTCAGCATATGAGGGTAAGTAATAAGATTTCTGGGTATAAACATCACACTTTTACCTGCTCCGATGAACTCCTGATATCTCCTGGGCGGATTACCTGTATAGCCTCCTATACTTTGGAGATTATGAACTGCAAGAAGGCCATCCTGGGTGTGCTCATAATGAACCGGAAATATCCTGTAGAGAGATGAATCTTTTTTGAGAAATTTAACCACATCATCAGGAGCATAAAGCACGGAGGGCAGCTCTGCCTCCTTTATAAATTTAAAGTCAACTCTGTAAAGGTCCACAATAAATACAAGAACAATAGCGGAGATAGTATAAGTCATATTGAGTTTTTTATCTATGAACAATCTCAGGGCAATATAAGCAATTAAGAGAAAAACAAGCCCCAGAAGGAAACTCCCAAGGAAGGGATTGTAGTTTGTATAAAGGGCATTTATTTTGTTTCTCAACATATCAGGGGAATACCCAACTGCTGTTTTCTGGATAAGAGATGAAAACATGTTGATGATAGGCCCTTTAAATATAAAAAACAAAAAGAAGAGAATAACAAGAGCAAGGTAAGAATACAGTGTATACTTTTTAATGCTTTCCTTTCTGATTTCACCTCTGATAATGCTATTCAGAAAGATAGAACCGAGAATTATAAAATTAAAATTAAACAGATAGAACATCAGTGATGGGCCTCTGAATTTACTCATCCCAGGAATGTAGTAAAATATATGGAAAATAGGGGTATATTTACCAAACGCAAAAAGCAGCATGATTGTTGATGACCAGAAAAGAAATTTAATCCATGAAGATTTTTTATATTTAAGAACAACGGCACCCACAGCAAACATGAGGGGAATTATCCCCATGTATTCAGAGTGAAGTTTAAAGTAGTTTCTACCCCAGTAACTGTCCAGAAGACCGGAAAAGTGAGGAGTCAGAAGATTGAGAATCTCCTCGGGGGGCAATGACCAGCTGGTGGCATAGGCATATCCCCTCTCAGCGCCTCTGGCTGCAAATTTCAGATTCTCCAGAACAGGAAATAGGTAAAAACCGTATGCAAGAATGGCTATAACAGCAGAAACCAGAGAGAGGCCCACGAGTAGCCAGAATCTCCCGCTACTCAGCTTTATGCCCTTTATCTGAGTATAAAAAAGGAATATAGCAAAAAGATAAAGAACTCCGTAATATGCCATCTGAGGATGTCCATTTAGGAATATATATCCCATTAAACCACCAAGAAATATGAAAAATTTTGGCTTGCTGGTCTCTATTCCCCTGAGAAGAAAATATACAACGAATGGGAAAAAAGACATGGTAATTAATCTATTCAGATGACCCGCATAGGTGGTTGACGGTAGAAAGGCAGAGAGCATGTAGAAGACACCCCCTGCGAGGGAAATACTCTCCAGAGCTCCCAATTTCCTCATGAGATGATATATACCAAGACCGCTGAGAGAAAGAACTATTACAAATCTCCAGGCCCACACCAAATGAACTGGAAGTATAAGAGAAGCAAGAAGGGCAGGAGTCATAATGTCTCCGAAGAAGGCAGCCACCGTGGGCATACCACTGAATATATATATATTCCAGTAAGCGATTTCATGAAATTGTTTTATATATCTTTCCATCCATACCCTGTTTGCATAAACCCCACTCAGCCAGTCTGAGCCAAAGAGCATCTTTGACCCTGTAAGGAATTTACCGTAGAGAATCAGCGAGAGTACAAAGAAAATACCAAAGGCGACCCATCCATTTATCTTGAAGGGACGCCTCTTCTTTTTACCTTTACTTTTCATAAGCCACCTCTCAAATTTTCATAGATTTCTTTAAATTTTAATGCTATCGTGGACCAGCTATATTCGCTCTTCTTTTTTAAGACAACCTCCACAAGTTCTTTCCTGAAACTTTCATCCTCAAAAAACCTCTCAATATACTCTGCTATGGAATCCGGGGATCCACTCTCGAATAAAAACTTTTCCCCGGGAAATTCTTCAAAGCATTCAAAATCCGGTGCAAGAAAAGGAAGTCCAAAATTCAAGGATACAAGTACCGCTGCGGATTGGGAAGAGAATTTTATGTAGGGAAGTACAAGAACATCGGCTGCTGAGAAGAAATACTTGACATCCTCCTTGGGGATATATCCCGGGAATGCTTTGACGTATTCATGTATCCCCTTTTCCTGGATACTCTTTTCAATGGATTCCCAGAGTCCCCAGTCTCTGCCTGCTACAACAAGTTTATAATCCTTCCCCTTCCTCACTAGAATCTCAAGTGCATCCACAAGAAGTTCAAGTCCTTTATAAGACCTGATATTGCCGAAAAACAGGAGTACTCTATCTTCCGGTTTCAACCCCAACCTTTCTCTGGCAAGCTTCTTATCCACGAGCTTCCCATAGAAGATATAAAGACCCAGAGGAACCACAAAAACTTTATCACCCACCCCAGGATACCTCTGCTCAAGGATTTCCTTCATCTCCTTGGTGTGAACCACAATGGCATCTGAAACATCCACAATCCAGTCAAGGGCTAATTTATCCAGTTTATTTTTCTCATGGGTTTCTATATTATGAAGCTCAAATAAAATTTTCTTTTTTCTCAGTTTTCCCAGTTTCACCACAGGGAAATAGAAAAAATAAAGAAAGGAATTCCAGTAGTGAAAATGAAGAATTTTACCTCTGGCTTTGAGGCCAGCATAAACCCAGCTCAAGGGGTCATAATATTTCATAATGTAATAATATTCGATTTCAGGGTCATCAAACCGCCATTCTGGTGTCAGAGTCTTTTTGGCTGGATGAAGAAAACGAGGATAGAGTGATTTAAAACTAATAATCTCAAAATCTACATGTTTTTTTAGTTCTCCTGCGAGACCAACGAGATTTTCACTGACTCCTATAAGAGGTGGTAAAGTGGAAAATATTGTAACTTCTTTTTCTTTTTTCATTCTTCAATCTTATCCTCAACCTTAAATTTTTCATCCTCACTGGGTCTATCTCTGAGGCCTGCAATCATCTCCCCCAGTGATCCCATGGTCAGAAATATAAGCGATCCTATAACAAAGGTCATTACCACATAGAGGATAGGCCTGTAACCATGTCCCATAAATCTCAGAATAAGGGCAATTAAAAATATGATTACACCAAGAACAAAGGAGACAAGACTTAAGGTTCCGAAAAATAACATCGGGCTTTTGATAAAGCTGAGCTGAAATTTAACTGCTATAAGATCGGTAACACCAGCCATTACACGCCACAACCCCCTGAATTTACTCCTCCCCCTCATCCTAGGATACAATCTTACCTCAACCTCTGCCATTTTATATCCATATTCATGGGCAAGTGGAATGATGTATCTGTGCCAGCCCTTTCTATGGGGAAGCAATTCCAGTATCTCTCTTTTCATAACTTTTATAGAATTCATGTCACTCACATTTATGTTGAATAGTTTTTTGGAAAGGAGATTATAAATACTTGATACAAACTTTTTCTCGTATTTTCCTTTCTTCTTTCCCGCCACAAGATCATATCCCTCCTCCATCTTAGCCACCATTTTCATAACATCTTCCAGGTGAAATTGAAGATCAGCAGGAAAGAAGACAAGGGCGTCTCCGGTGGAGTGATGTAATCCTGTCAAAAGTGCCTCAGTGAGACCAAAATTTCTACGGTGTTTTATCACTTTGATGTAAGGATAACGACCATGAAGTTTCTTTAAAAGTTCAAAAGAGCCATCGGTTGAACCATCGTCGATTATTATAAACTCCCAATCGATATCCTCTTTTTCCCTGAACTTATGGATATGATTTAATAATTCCTCTAAATTCTCTTTTTCATTATAAGCAGGTATAAGAACACTTATCTTCATAGCTTAATGAATGCCTTTCAAGTAGAATAAAGCATAAAAAATAGAAAAGCAAATCACACAAATGGGTTATTAAACTCAGTAATAACCTTAGCCACTTCCGGTCTCATGAGTTCAGCAGGTGGAATTTTACCTTCCATGAGCAAAGCTCTAATTTTTGTACCGCTGAATGATATCCGATGTTCTTCTTCATGTGGACAGACCTTCTCATTTACAACTCCTCCACATTTTTTACAATAAAAGAACGACCGGAAGAAAAGAGGAATTATCCCAAGATCGGGATAATCGTCAAATATCTCTTGGGCTGCATAAGGAGAGTAAAAATTTCCAACTCCTGCATGATCACGCCCTACAATAAAGTGAGTACAGCCGTAATTTTTTCTAATTATGGCATGGTGTATGGCTTCTCTAGGTCCTGCGTATCTCATCTCCATCTGGAGTATGGCCATGGTTGCAGTCTCAGGAAGATAGTAATATTTAAAAAGTGCTTCATAAGCTTTTATGATAACCTCATCCTTGAAATCACCTTTTTTCTTTTTACCAATTACAGGATTAATAAAAAGTCCATCGACAAATGTTAATGCAGTCTTCTGTATATATTCGTGACCAAGATGTGGAACATTTCTGGTCTGAAACCCAACAACTCTTCTCCAGCCTTTGGTCTCGAAGAGAACTCTCGTTTCCTTTGGTGTGAGTTTATATTTCGGGAAGGGCGAAGAAACATGATTGAGGAGAGTAATCTTTCCTCCCACAAGTATATCTTTCATACTCTTAACCTTTACCACGCCGGGATGTTCTTCTGAAAGAGTGCCATATACACTGTACGCCATTTCATCCTTGTCGTATGTGAATTTTTCCTGTACCTCCATCCATGCAATTGGTTTCCCTTCATAAAGAAGAAAGAGCCCCTCGCCTATCTCCTGAGCTTTCTCTTTATCAACATCCAGTACTATGGGTATTGTCCATGGTATATCACTGGCCAGTCTTCCTCTTTTCAAAACAGAGTGAAAATCTTCCTTACCGAGAAATCCCTCCAGGGGACTGAATAGACCTATGGCTATATTTTCAACCTCAAATGCAAGCTCACGGGAAATCTCTATCTCTGGATATTTACCCCTCAGAGAGAGAAGATCCTCCTTTTCCTTTTTACCTGCTATCCTCTCTATAAGTCTTCCCCCATGTGGTGCAATCATTTATCACCTCCTCAATCTATATATCCAAGCTCTCTCAATCTTCTTTTAATCTCTTCCTTTTCTTTCTCATCTATCTCAAGCTTTCTGTTTGTTGTTTCCTGGAGAGCCACCCTTGCGGCATTCACCACAAATTCCTCTACACTCTTTGCTCCCAACTCCTCCAAATGCTCTTCTATCAGTTTGTAAAGCCCTTCTGGTATTTTTACTTCCCTTTCTCCCATATCTAACCTCCTATTTTTCTACATAATCAAATTTAACATGAATATTCTCTTTTTCCTCAAAAAGTGCTTCCCCTTCACGTGGAATTACCACAAGATCAGGGGTAATCTCTTTATACAATTTCTCTAAAATATTCGATAATTCCCCTTTTATAGATCTGCACTCTTCCACTACTCCCCCTTCTAGTTTAACTCTTGTGCATATTTCATCAAGTGTTTCTTCCCCTCTCATAATTAGCTCTTTTCTCAGTGTTTCCTTTAAATCCTCTGTCAACTTTTCTCCCAGAACTCCCATGTAAAGAATCCACGAAGCCAGCTTTCTGGGTATTGCTTTGGAAGGTACAAAATAAATGTAGCATGATGCCCTTCCTAACTTTTTAATTTTATCTATCAAATAATTGAAAGCATCCTCATTGTATCTTAAATTTGTAAATACAAATAAGATCTTCATATCTTGACTCCAAGAAGTGGCCAGAGAAATTTTATGAACAGTAAAAGTATAAACCAGGAGGATATATTGAGTAAAACACCGTATTTAACAGAATCCTTAATCGAATAATAGCCTGCTGAGTATGCTATAGCATTGGGAGGGGTTCCCACGGGTAACATAAATGCGAGTCCTCCCGGTATAGTTATAGCAAGAGTTACTGCTATAGGAGTAATACTAAAACTCTGACTAATACCAAAACCTATAGGAAGTAGAAGGGCAACAGCCGCGGTGTTACTCATAAACTCGGTAAGGAATATTGAAAATAAAGAAAGAAGAGCCAGAATCAAAAAAGGGGGGATTCCCGTAAAAGATATAATCGAGGACGCAAACCAAGTTGCTGCTCCAGATTTCACAAAGCTTGTCCCAAGAGCGATAGCACCGCCGTACATAATTATGACTCCCCAGTTAACATAATCCTGGGCGTCCTTCCATTTTACTGTTCTCGTAGCAAAAAGCAGAATAGCTCCTATAAGAGCAGAAAGTGAAAGGGGTATATATTTATTTAGAAAAACCCATAGGAAAAGAGTAATAAGATAAACTATTATTACATATTTTTCCTCACGTTTTAAAGGAGGAAATTTTTGCTCTGGTAATTTATTAAGCGTAATTTTTTCATCCGCTTTTCTAACAAAAATAGTTTGAAAGAGGATGGCTATCCCCCCCACTGCCAATGCCACAGGAAGCGCAAAAAGAGACCATTTGATGAAACTCATTTTTATGCCGAAGGTCTCATACAACATTCCAACTGCAAGTGGAGCTCTTGCGCCCCCTAACATGGTACCAATTCCACCAATAACAGCTCCCCAGGCAAGTGATAGAAAAAGAAGTTTCCCTTCACGAGATCCACGCTTTATGCTCAATATGTGAGTGATCTCAAGAACCACAGGTAGAAGTATAGCAGCAGTGGCATGTTCAGGCATAAATAAAGAAAGAATAAAAGCTATTAAAAAAACCCCCCTTAATGTCTTTAAAAAATCGTCCCGGAAAATCTTAAGGAAGTTAAGGGCAATTCTTCTCGCAAGTCCGGTCCGCAACAACCCTGTGGAGAGTATAAAAGCACCCAGTATAAAGAAAACCGCACGGTTTCCTAACAATCTGAAAGAATCGGAGGGGGACAAGATTTTAAGAACAGGGAGTAGCACAAAGATGAGAAGTCCAGTTACAGGAAGAGGTAAATAGTTGGTGGTCCATAGAGATGCTGTTAGAAAAAAAAGACCAATATTGTTTTGAGCTTCCGTGGAAAGAGAAGGAATGGGGTGGACAAACACAAAAAAGAGAAAGAGAAAAACTCCTAGTAGAAGTATACCTTTTCTAATCCTTGAGAACATTTCGACCATCTAAATCTTTGGGGATATCAATTTCAAGAAAATGTAGAAGAATAGTGGTAACATCTTCTATTTGAGGCCTTATTGCCACCCTGTGGCCCTTCAAGAATAAAAAGGCATCGTCTTTCGTGTGCATCCCCTTCTGTCTTGGTCTTTGGAACAACCATTCTGAATCCAGTTTACTCACAAGGTTATACCCATAGGAAGGCTCAAGAATAATATCGGGGGCCAGATCAGTATATTCACCGGTGTACAGCTCCTCCTTGCGATAAACTCTTTTAAACACAGACTCTTCAGTCTCAGGAGCTCTGAACTCCTTCAACTGCTCTACTAACTCTAAAACTATCCTTTCTCTATTCTCCTTTTCCACAATTCCAAAGGGTTCCCTCGATCTCACTGCGATGTAAACTCTTCCCGGTATCAAGGAATAAGCCACAGTCTCACCAAGGGCATTAAAGCCTCGAGATCTGTCATCCTTGAATTTGAGATATCCTCTCTCTTCTAACCAATTAGAGATATTCACATCGTATTTGATTTCCGTGAACCCGTGGTCTGAAAGCATGATAAATTCAACTTCTTCTGGAGTCTTTTTATAGATCTCCATAACCTTTTTCTCTAAAACTTTAAAAAACTCAAGAAATTCCAGGTCATCTTTACCAAAAAAGTGCTGAATGCGGTCGGTTTCCATAATATGAAAAACCAGAAGGTTCCACTCCTCTTCAAGAAGGTAATCCAGTAGGTCTATTCTTCTCTCGAAAGCCTGGTAAATCATCTTTAAAAACTTGTCTTTATCGGTATATGCCAAGGAGGGATCAACATCAATAATATATCCCATTTTAAGGAGATATTCTGAGAAATCAGGTGGATAGGTGCCCTTTTTTATATCGGTGCAGAGAAAACCAGAAACCATAATACCTTTTATATGCCTGGGTGGATAGGTAAGTGGAATGTTGACAGAGATAGCATTGAGATTACTTTCACTTATGAGTTCATATACAGTGGGAGATTTTATGTCTCTGGAAAGAGGAATATAGATTTCAAAGGGATTCAACTTTCTATCAATGAAGCCGAAAATGCCATGTTTTCCTGGATTTCTCCCCGTCTGAAAATTAGTCCAGGCAACAGAAGATAAAGTGGGGAGAACGGAATCCATTTGTACAAGATCCCCTTCTCCCCATAAATCTCTGAAAAGCTCTAACTCCTTAAGAAGAGAACAAGGAACTCCATCAAGTGTAAGGACAAACACCCTGGACATCAGTAATATCCCAGGTCTTCCAATCTTTTCTTTACTATCTCTTCCTCTTCTTCTGAGTACCCCTCGGGCTCACTCCATTCATCTATGTATCCAAGCTCTGCTAGTTTCCGCATTACCTTACCAACACTTTCCTCTACAGTTTCTTTATCTGTTTCCACAATTACCTCTGGATTGAGGGGCTCTTCATAGGGATCATCTATGCCTGTGAAATTTTTAATTTCACCTTTCAACGCCTTTTTATACATACCCTTTACATCCCTTTCTATACAAACTTCAACAGGGCACTTGACATACACTTCTACAAAATTACCAATCTCTTTTCTTATTTCGTCTCTGATTTCCCTGTAGGGGGAAACAAAGGCAGCCGTCACAAAAACACCATTTCTTGTGAGCAGCTTTGCCACAAATCCCACTCTTCTTATGTTCTCATCTCTATCCTCTTTGGTAAAGCCCAATCCTTTTGAGAGATACTTACGTGTGACATCTCCATCAAGCTGTTCCACCCTGTAACCTTTATTTTTTAATATCTCTGCAACTCTATTTGCGATTGTACTTTTTCCAGAGCAGGGGAGTCCTGTAAACCATATGGTGCATGCCTTATCCATCTCTCTCCTCCTTTTTAAAAGTGTTTTAGCATTATATCCTTAATATCCTCAATTTTAATTTCACCGAGGTCTCCTTTCAGGTCCAGTTCTCCTCTGTAAATAAATATACCATGCTGAGCATGGTTTGCATCATCAGGTCCTGTATCATTTTCATGGGTCCAGATGGAATTAAAACCTATACTTCCAACAGAACGCCAGTACAAATCTCCAAAAAGAACTATAAGATCAGGGGGGATATTGTTGATTTCCCGGTATACTTCATCCGGTTTGTAAACCCGAGTTTCTATTTTATTTCCCTTATCATCTGTTATACTCTCTATTTTCTCCTTGAGTTCATCCCTTATTTTTTCATAATCACCAGGGCTTATCACACCTTCAGGTTCCCTTCCTTTAACATTCAAAAATACTCTGGCATAATATCCACCGCTTGCCCAGGCCATTGTATTTTTCCAATCTATCTCGCACTCCTCAAGACGTACAATTCCCTGAGGCTCACTCTTGAGTTTCAAATACCCTTCCCTTATAAGCCACTCATTTATGCATATACCTCCTTCCATTCTCTTGGCACCGTGGTCTGAAACCACAATAATAGATGTATTATCAGAGAGGTGGGCAAGAAGTTCACCTATTTTTCTGTCGATGAATTTGTAATATTCTAAGCCAGAATTTTCCAGTGGATTCCCCGGAATATATCTTGGATGTTGTGGATCAAAGAATTTCCAGAAGCCATGATGAAGTCTATCAATCCCCATATCTACAAACATGAAGAAATCCCAGTTCTTCTCTTTCATCAGCCATTTTACAATCTCAAACCTCTGCTCACTCATTTCGTATAACTGCTTTAAAAGATTTTCCTTGTCATCTGTCCTGAAATTCCTTACATCAAAAATATATTCACCGAATTTCTCCTCAAGCTCTCTTTTTATGTAGGCAGGATAAGCATATTCGGATTTAGCTGAAGGGGTAAGGAACCCGGAAATCATTATGCCGTTGATCCTCTTGGGAGGGTAAGAAGGTGGAACTCCCAGTGCTATGCTTTTCATATTTCTTTCTTCTAAATAGTCCCATATTGCTTTTGCCTTAAAATTCAGGGAGTTGACAACAAATAGTTTGTCGTAGGTGTAGTCCTTCCTATTCCTGAAGCCATAGAAACCAAGTTCCCCAGGGTCTTTTCCACTGACCATTGTAGCCCATGCAGGAACAGTGATAGGGGGAATAGTGCTTCTCATTCTCCCGTATCCACCTTCCTCCATTAACCTTCTTAGGTTGGGAAGGTCGTCATTCCACCTTTCATATACAAGGGAGGGTTCTGCGCAATCGAGCCCTATTACAAATAGTTTTTTCATAATACCTCCTAATCAAGATACCCAAGCATTTTTAGTCTTTTTCTAATTGCTTCGATCTCTTCCTTTGGAATTCCTGTTTCCTCTCTAAGCTTTCCCGAAGCCACAATATCTCTGAGAACATAAACAATAAAATCAGTCACACTGGAAAATCCCGTATCCTTGATAAGTTCCTTGATCTGTTCATAGAGCTTTTTGGGTATTTTTATTGTTACGCGGTCCATTACACTCCTCCTGCACTCTTATTTGAGTGTGATTTGAGTATAAAGAACAATAAACAAAATGTCAAGCTTCCAAATTGCCTCATTAAAAATCTATACGAAATGCATTACCCTGCTTTGTCTAAAGTGAGATAATCGGTGTTTTATCCTCCTAATAATCTTATGATAAAGAGAGCCACATAAAAATATATGATAAGCCCAATATTGTCCATGATCGTGGTAATCAAAGGATTTGAAGCAACTGCAGGGTCAATTTTAAACAATTTGAAAAAAAAGGGTAAGATCAAGCCTATAATGTTAGATATTATAACCACAAGAGACAAACTTATACCCACAGCAATGGAGATTGGTGAATTGTTTGTCAAAATAAAAGAAATTGTAAAGGAAATGATACCGAGGGGTAGACCCAACAATAAGCCACTAAAGAACTCATGGGCTATAACCCTAAGGAAATCCTTACCTGAAATTTCATGAGTGGCAAGAGCCCGGACTACTAATGTAACAGCTTGAGAGCCCACATTTCCCCCTGTATCAATTAGCATGGGAATAAAATATGCAAGCGCAACAATAGCCCCTAATGCATGGCTATAATTTTTAAGAATAGACCCGGTTCCAATTTCAGCTATAATGAGGCCCACAAGCCAAGGGAGTCTTTTTCTCACCCTTCTCCATAATTTTAACCTGAAATATTCTTCTTCAGGTGCAGGTGCTTCCATAGCAGCAAGTCTATGGATATCTTCCGTTGCTTCCTCTTCAATAATATCTATAACATCATCAACTGTTACAATTCCTAAAAGCTTATCTTCTGAGTCAACTACAGGAATTGCCAAGAGGTCATACTTTGAAATTAATTCAGCGGCAACCTCTCTATCATCAGATGCCCGTACCTTCACAGGTTCTGGATCCATAATCTCCACAATCTTCCTCTCCGGTGATGCAAGCACTATATCAGCAAGTGTTATCCTTCCAATTAATTTTCCGTCTTTATCGGTAACATATGCTACATAAATGGTTTCTTTTTCAGGGGCATTTTCTCGAATAAATTTGAGGGCATCCTCCACAGTCATGTCTGGTTTCAACTCCACCATTTCTGGGGTCATGGCATGTCCTACAGAATCCGGTGGATAATTCAGGAGAAGCTGAGTAACCTCTCTTTCCTCTGGTTTTAAATAGGTTAGCAACTTTTTAACCATTTCAGCTGGCAACTCATCAAAAAACCTAGCCCTGTCGTCAGGATCAAGCTCATTGAGAAGGTCGGCAACTTCTTTTCTGGTAAAGAGTCTGAAAAGCTCCTCCCTTTCCTGAGGAGGTAATTCGGAGAAAATATGAGCTATAGTTTCCTTATCCAGGAGTCTCAGGACAAGAACCTTTCCTTGATCCTCCAGTTCCTCTACAAGCTCAGCAATGTCCTGTGGTTTAAGGGTTTTAAGGAGCTCTTTAATTGCCCCGAGATTTTTTCTCTCAAGCTCACTTTTAAGCTCAGGCAATAGTACATTAATCCAGCTCATTGGTTAATAATAAGGGATGAAGAAGAATAGGGCAAAAAGTATCCCCATTTACCATTCTTGACAGACTTTTAAACTACCTTTAAAAATTAAAGCAAATCAAAAAAGGAGGTCTAGTATGAAAAAAGTGGTGATTGTATTATTACTGTCAGTCTCTCTCCTTTTCTCACAGACACTCAGTGAAAAGGTGGATAGTACTGCAAAAACTTTCTATTCACCGGGAGCGGCAATGATTTCAGGGGGAATTTTTTCCACTGCTTCCACCCAGGGTGGGCTTCCTAGATTTGATATAGGTGTGGGAACAAATATGGAATGGTTTAAATTCACAAGACCGGATAATCTTGAAGAAACAAGTTTTCCAGCTTTCTTCCCCTTCTTTTTTGGTGAGATTGGTGTATTTAGCGGTCTATCCTTTACACCAGTATTAAATGGAATCCTCTCCATTGATCTTCTCGGAAGATACTCCCCTGGTCTTATCTCAGCTGACTTCATAGAAGAAAAACCTCAACTTATTTCATATGGCGTTAAAATCGGCCTTATGAAAGATCAGCTAGCCCCCCCAACACCTGCAATATCAATTACCATTATGAACCATTCTTACGGAGATCTGGTAGCAAAATTTGATACACTGTATACTAGCTTCAAACTCGAAGATTTCTCCATCCATGCTGATATCTCAAAAAACCTGATATTTCTTTCGCCCTATGCAGGAATTGGATATGATTCGTATAAATTAAAAGGTGAATGGTGGACCGAAAACACCAGCAACAATAAGAGAACACTTGCAGAATTTAAGGATTCATCCATACGATATTACGGAGGATTAGAATTCAAACTCCTTCTCATTAAACTTTATCTGGAAGGTGCTTACCGAGACGGCAATACAATTGTTTCCATAGGTGCCAAGAGCGGAATTTAAAATTGTTGAAAAATTTAAAACCTTATCAGATTCTTTTATCAGGGTATATTGGTGTAATTATAGTGGGGGCGTTGCTTTTACTTTTACCCTGGACCAGGAGGGGGAGTCTCTCATTAACCGATGCATTCTTCACCTCAACTTCTGCAGTATGTGTAACCGGTCTAATTGTAAAAGATACCCAAGGATTTTTCACTCCTGTAGGCAAGGGCATAATTTTACTACTTCTACAAATAGGGGGAATAGGATATATGACTCTTGCTACCTTCTTCCTTTTCCTTCTCCGAGCAAAAAGCAGTTTCTCCTTTAGAATGACAATGTCCCAGTCTTTCCCAGAATTGAGTATCGGCAATATTTTCAGATTTGCAAGGCTGGTAATATTAATCACTCTAGCCCTTGAAATCACTGGAACTCTTATTCTTTATCCCGCCTTTTTGAAGTATGGATTTAGCAATTTCAAGGCATTTGGGCATGCATTATTCACTTCTGTTTCTGCATTCTGTAACGCAGGTTTCTCCACCTTCGCCACAAGTCTTACAAGATACAGAGGTGATATAATCATAAATCTAACGGTTATGTTTCTAATTGTTGTCGGAGGCATTGGTTTTGTACTTCTCCAGGATATAGAAGAAAAGTTCTTTTTAAAAACGAAGAAAAAACTCACTCTTCACTCTAAAGCAGTGTTAATTTTCACTACGCTACTTATTATTACTGGAGCAATTATTATCTTTATTTCAGAATACTCACACGGTTTTGCTGGTTTTCCTCTCAAAGAGAAAATCCTAGCTTCACTCTTTCAGGCTATAACACCACGTACTGCAGGTTTTTCTACAGTTAACATGAGTATACTGGCTCCTTCCACACTCTACTTTATCATGTTGTTTATGTTCATAGGAGGATCGCCAGGAGGTACTGCAGGAGGAATCAAGACTACCACCTTCTTCGGAATTTTTATATGGCTGTACAATTATTTAAAAGGAAATGAGCAGATTGTATTTTTAAAGTATCGCGTATCGGAAGAGACTATAAAAAAGATATTTTCTATATTTCTCCTCTCCATGGCCATAATTTTCACCAGTACTTTCCTAGTAATGGTGGTTGAGAGGGAAGGAGTCAAAACTCATGGCTTTTTACCTTATCTCTTTGAAGTATTTTCTGCCTTTGGAACTGTAGGATTGTCCTGGGGATCTTTTCACCACAAATTTGTCAGTCTGAGTGCAGACTTTAATATACCTGCTAAATGGGTTATTATAATAACCATGCTTGCAGGGAAGGTGGGGGTATTGTCTCTCGCTTCCCTCATTATAGAAAAGAAAAAAGAGGAAATAGGTTACGTACCTGGAAAATACGTAGTGGGGTGATAAAATGCAATTTCTCGTAATTGGACTTGGAAGATTTGGAAAGGCTGTGGCACTGACCTTGGCCTCAAAGGGACACGAAGTCCTTGCTATAGATAAGGATGAGTCTAGAGTGACGGAGGTTGAAGATAAAGTTTCTCAGGCTCTTGTTATAGATTCCACTAATGAGAAAGCAATGAAATCTCTGGGCATTTCCGATTTCGACTATGTTATAGTTTGCATGAGCTCCAACATGGAAGCCTCCATTCTTACCACCATGATAGTAAAGGACTCAGGAGCTAAAAAGGTGGTTGCAAAAGCCGGAACGGAAGTTCACGCAAAAATTTTGAAAAGAATAGGTGTGGATAAAGTGGTATTCCCAGAAGCTGAAATGGGACAGAGGGTTGCTGAATCACTTTCATCACCCAAGATATTCGACTACATCGAACTTTCAGAAGATTATTCCATTGTGGAGATAGTTACACCGGATGTTTTCGTGGGCAAGACACTGGCAGAGATAGACCTGAGAAAAAAATACGGTCTTCAGGTGATCGCAATCAGAAGAAAGGTTCCACACCTTAACGAGGATACTGGACAGGTAGGGTATGATACAAAAGTGATATTGGCACCCGGGCCTGATCAAGAACTATTAAAAGGTGATATCCTTGTAGTACTGGGAGAAACACCAAAAATAGAACAATTTAAAAAATTATGAAAATAGAGGATCTACTTGAAGAAGCTAAATTTTACTTTGTATCCCAGAAATATGATCTGGCGGAAAAATTTTTTAAAGAAGTATTAAAAAAAGAACCCGGGAATAAAGAAGCACTTTTTAATCTGGCTCTTCTATATGAGGTAACAAACCAGTTTGACCAGGCCAAAGAATATTTTGAGAGGGTCTTAGAGGTAGATCCCTCAAATAAAGAAGCAAGAGATCATCTGGATAAATTGACGGAGCTCTGATATTGAGTAATTTCCTTGCAGGAATTATAGGGTCACTACTTGCGGGTCTTGCAACAGCAATTGGTGGAGTTCCTGTATTATTTTCTAAGGTATATTCCAGGAAAGTTCTTGACACTATGTTGGGCTTTTCAGCAGGGGTTATGCTTGCAGCTACAGCTTTCAGCCTTCTAGTACCTGCTATTAGGACAGGAGGGGTATGGAAAACATCCATAGGGGTTGTTATGGGGAGCATTTTCGTGGAACTGGTGGATAGATATATACCCCATGAACACTTTTTTAGAGGGCATGAGGGTCCTCCATCTCACCTCAAAAAGATTTTTCTCCTTATGATTGCCATCACCATCCATAACTTTCCTGAAGGTATGGCTGTGGGTGTAGGTTTTGGTTCAGGTAATTTTGGAATGGCTACCTCACTTGCAATTGCCATAGGAATTCAAAATATTCCGGAAGGTTCAGCTGTTGCCATGCCCCTATTGAAAATGGGATTTAGCAAACAGAAGGCTTTTTTGTTTGCTCTTCTTTCAGGTCTTGTGGAACCCTTGGGCGGTCTCATCGGTGCAGGAATTGTTTCCTTCACTTCCCGCCTATTACCCTACATGATGGGATTCGCAGCCGGAGCTATGATTTATGTAATCAGCGATGAGATGATTCCTGAAAGTCATTCTGAGGGAAATGAAAAAAATGCAACATTTGGTGTTATTTCAGGATTTCTTGTCATGATGATTCTGGATAATATATTTGGATGAGAGAAATGGATATAAAATTATTTTTAAGCAAAAAGAAAAAATTAGTGGATGAGGCCCTTGAAAGATTTTTTCCTTATAAAAGAGAAGGGGTACCCATTCTCAGAGAATCAATGCGATACTCATTGTTTGCTGGTGGAAAGAGGCTCCGACCTATTCTCGCCTTGACAACTTACGAAGTATGCGGAGGCAAAAACCTGGAGGAGATTTTACCACAAGCCTGTGCATTGGAAATGATACACACTTTCACACTTATACATGATGATCTACCGGCCATTGATAACGATGACTGGAGAAGAGGAAGGCCTACAAACCATAAAGTTTATGGAGAGGCCCTTGCTATACTTGCAGGTGATGCTCTCTTTATTGAGGCTATAAATCTTTTTCTCAAGGGGCCACTTAAAAATGAACTAAAAGTTAGGATGCTTCTGGAACTTACCCATGCGCTTGGGGTGAACGGTGTGATAGGCGGCCAGGTTCTAGATATCAATGCTGAAGGTAAAATGCACTCTCTGAAGTTGGTTCAGAATATTCACAGAATGAAGACTGCAAAATTTATCGAAGTCTCCATGGTAATCGGAGGTATAGCTGCTGAGGCTTCTGAAAACATTATCAAAAAATTACACGAAATAGGAGAAAATATCGGTTTTGTGTTTCAAATTGTGGATGATATTCTTGATGAGACAGGAGAAAAGGAAGTTGTAGGTAAGGAAACTCATAAAGACAGAGAAAGAGGAAAATGTACATACCCATCTGTGATAGGCTTAGAAAAGTCAAAAGAAGAAGCATTGAACTTAATAAATAAGGCAAAACAAGAAATAGAAAAAACCTTTGCTCAGGAAGGAGAAGTATTAAAGGCAATTTCTGATTATATCTATACGAGAATAAAATGAAGAGTATTGGGTATATATTTACAAACAAATATCTCATCGCTCCCTTGCTAACGGGGATATTTGCTCAATTTATAAAATTTATACTCTGCTGGATAAAGGATAAAAAACCAGATTTTTCATGGCTTGTCAGTACTGGAGGCATGCCGAGCTCACACTCTGCAGCAGTGATGTGCCTTTCTACCATCACCGGGATAGAACAGGGATTCAAGTCTCCACTCTTCGGCATAACGCTTTATTTCAGTCTCATTATCATGTATGATGCTACAGGCCTGAGAAGGGCGGCGGGAGAACAGGCAAAAATTCTTAATAAGATCTTGGACGAATTCGGTGAAGAAAAGAGAATACATGAAGAGAGGCTAAAAGAATTTCTGGGGCATACACCCGTTGAGGTGTTCGTGGGAGCTATACTGGGAATTCTTGCAGGAATCTTAGCTACAATGTAAAATAAAATTCCAGAGGAGAAAAAAATGGGAGATAGAATTATATCATTTTTGATTTTTATACCGCCCATACTTCTTGCACTCACAATACACGAATTTTTTCATGGATATGTTGCCTACAAACTCGGCGATCCGACTCCAAAATTAGCTGGCAGGCTAACCCTCAATCCTCTACCGCATATAGATCCGGTGGGGTTCCTTATGCTTTTAATTGCACACATAGGGTGGGCCAAACCTGTCCCAATAAATCCCTATAATTTTAGAAATCCACGGTCTGGGGTTGTATATGTAGCCCTTGCTGGACCTGTTTCCAATCTGATAAGTGGAGCAATTGTGGGTTTTTTCCTCCGTTTCTTTGTAAATGGAGCCTACCCTCTTGCCATCTCCATCTTTCTCCAGATGCTTATGGCCTTTGTATTTATAAGCGGCATCTTAGCCTTTTTTAACCTTATACCACTACCACCTCTAGATGGATGGCACATACTGGAAAGATTTATTAAAAATCCTCAGGTAAAATATTTTCTTGTTTCCCGTGGGTCCATAATACTCCTTGGTATAATATTCCTTTCCTTTATAGGTCTGGACCTCCTGGGCCTTTACCTCAGGCCTTTGATGAAAATTTATCTAAAGCTTGTACTTGGATCAGGAATGGTATTTTTTTTGTAGTAAGGAGGTAAGATGGGTGTCCGTATAAAAGGTTTGGGGGTTTACGTGCCCGGAAAAAGACTTACAAATTTTGATCTTGAAAAAATGGTAGATACCTCCGATGAATGGATCAGGACAAGGACTGGGATCCAGGAAAGAAGAATAGCCGGTAAGGATGAAGCCACTTCTGACCTGGCTTATCAGGCTGCTGTTCAGGCCCTTCAACGAGCTCAAGTAAAGCCCGAAGAACTGGATATGATCATTGTAACCACAGCAACCCCCGATTATTTGTTCCCAGCTACAGCTTGTATTGTTCAGTCTAAGCTCAATGCTCAGAATGCCGCCTGTTTTGACGTTGAGGCTGCATGTCCAGGATTTATTTATGGCCTTGAGATTGCAAGAGGCTTTCTCGAATTACCCCGATACAGAAAAGTACTGGTAATTGGGGCTGAAACTTTATCCAGGCTCGTCGACTGGGAAGATAGAAATACATGCGTTCTTTTCGGAGATGGAGCAGGAGCAGCAGTTTTAGAGAAAGATAACACGGACCATGGAATAATATCCTCGTATCTTAAGGGCAACGGAGCTCTGGGGCAGCTTTTAATTCTACCTGCTGGAGGTTCTCGCAGACCTGCTACACAGGATACAGTACAACAGAGAGAACACTATATAAAAATGCAGGGCAGAGAGGTTTTCAAGTATGCAGTCACAGGCATGCAAGAAGCGGCTCTCAAAACCCTGGAAAGAGCACATATAAAACCAGAAGATATTACATGGCTTGTTCCTCATCAGGCCAATATCAGAATTATAGAAGCCACAAGAGAGAGGCTGGGCATACCTGAACATAAGGTTTATGTCAACATTGCCAAATATGGGAATACAAGTGCTGCTTCCATACCGATTGCACTTACAGAAATGGTAGAAGAAGGGAAAATAAAAGAGGGCGACCTTGTTCTCCTCGTATCCTTTGGAGCAGGCTTCATATACGGTGGAATGTTGATAAAATGGTAGATATTGAGGGATTTCTTATAGATCTCGATGGTACCGTCTATCTGGGAGATACACCCATAGATGGTGCTGATGGTTTCTTCAGAACGCTGGAACAAAACGAAACTCCCTATCTCTTACTGACAAATAATTCTACACAAACCCCTCTGAAAATAGCTAACAAGCTCAAATCCATGGGGATACGGGTGAGACCCGAGCATATCTACACCTCTGCCATGGCCACCGGTGATTTTCTCCGGCAGGAGCATGGAGAAAAAAGAAAAGCCTTTGTAATCGGAGAAGAGGGGTTACTTGAATCGCTTCTCTCCATCAACTGGCAACTCGTTGAAAACGAAAATGAAGCAGAATTTGTGATTGTAGGCTTAGACAGAAAACTAACCTATGAAAAACTGGAGAGGGCTTCACTGGCAGTTCAGCAGGGAGCGAAATTCATAGCCTGTAATACAGATAGTTATTTACCTACACCTTATGGGTTTCTACCGGGTTCCGGTGCAATAGTGTGTGCCATAGAAACAACAACTGGCGTCAAACCTAAAGTGATCGGGAAACCTGAGCCTATTATAATAGAGGAGGCACTTTCTCGACTTGGCACTCCAAAAGAGAAAACAGCCATAGTGGGAGACAGACTTGAAACGGACATTGAAGCAGGTAAAAGGGCAGGTATCAAGACGATCCTGGTTTTAACTGGAGCAAAAAAAGAAGAAAGAGAAATAAAAAAATACAATCCAGACTATGTGTTCAAGGATATAGGAGAGTTATGGAGAGATTTCTTGAAACAGCGAAAAAATCTGCTCTTTTAGCAGGAGAATTTTTGCTTCAGAATCTCGGCAAAATAACACCTGATAAAGCAGAGGAGAAGAAATTAAATGATTTCGTGAGTTATGTAGACAGGGGTTCTGAGGAAATAATAAGACGGACCATAAAGGACGAATTTCCAGAACACGCATTCCTTGGTGAAGAAGAGGGACAGCAGGGCGAAAATCCCTTCCTTTGGATTGTAGACCCCCTGGATGGAACCAAAAACTATCTCCATCAATTCCCCATGTTTGCAATCTCAATTGCTTTGAAAAGGGAAGATGAAGTGGTTCTCGGGCTTGTTTATGAACCTTTACGAAAAGATATGATTTATGCCATCAAAGGAAAGGGGGCTTTCAGAAATGGAAATAGAATTCATATTGTAAAGGAACTTTCCCATAAAAAGGCTCTTATTGCTACTGCCTTTCCCTTCAGAGAAAAGGGTAAATTTCCTCAATTTCTGGAGGCCTTTAGAGAAATATATTACCTGGTTTCCGATATTAGACGCGGTGGGGTAGCAGCCCTGGATCTTGCTTACACTGGTGCCGGAATATTCTCGGCCTTTTATGAATATGGACTATCCATCTGGGATATTGCAGCAGGTTCTCTTATTGTTATAGAGGCTGGAGGCGTGGTTTTGGATTTTGAGGGAGGAGAAGACTACCTTGCAACTGGTAACATTGTTGCCGGGGAAGAAAAATTAGTTCAGAAAATTGTAGAGATACTAAAAAAATACTTTTAATCAAAGAAGCAGTCTTACGCTGTCTCCTGGCTCCACAGTGCCTCCTTTGATAACTTTGCAAAATCTCCCCCATCTGGAAACCACGTATGGCTTTCCACTATCCACATACTCTTCTTTCCCTATCTCTGTTATCTCCAAGAGTGTTTTTCCTATCTTAAGCTTCTTCCCGGGAAGTAATAAATAATCGGGGATTCCCACCATCAAAATATTTTCGGTCATCTCCAGAGGATTTATCTTCCGTAGTACTTGGGAGGGGACCAATCTGAGCGCCTCCAGAGGGAAAACACTCACTTCCCTTTCCGTTCCCGCATGTACATCTGCCTCCACCCCAAAATTCTCTATTAACTTAATCTCTTCCTGTGGTTCCTTTAGCCCCCTCTCTCCCGATTTTGCAACTTTAAGAACCCTCCCTTCAAACTCAAATTCTCTTTTCACATATCCACTTTTCCCGCCCGATTTTTCCACAAGTTGAATTTCTCCTATCTTAATCCATCTATCATATCTTTTGAGCATATCATAAATATTAAGTGCAGTAAGGGAAACAGCGGTAATTGCTTCTATTTCAACGCCGGTCTTACCCACATTTTTCACAATTGCAGAAATCTCCAGAATGCCTATATCAAACACTTTTATATCCACTTCTATATCCGTGATTAAAAGAGGATGACAGAAGGGAAAATATAGTGGTACTTGTTTGGCTCCAAGAAGCCCCACCGCCTTGGAAATTTCCAGAACATCCCCCTTTTCTATCTCCCTCTCCTTTAAGAGCTCAATAACATCCGGGGTAGTATAAACACGGCCCAATGCCACGGCTTTTCTTTCACTATCAGGCTTTTTGCTCACATCAACTGTTTTCATTTCTCATCTCCTTTTGGAGTATTATAATATCAATCATGGAGATTTTCACGATTGGACATTCAACTTTAAGCCTCAGGGGGTTTATTGATCTTTTAATAAAATATAACATTGAGACCGTAGTGGATGTTAGGAGATTTCCTACTTCAAAGAAGTCCCCTCACTTCAAAAGGGAGATTTTAAAGCAAGAGTTTGAAAAACATAAAATTTCTTATATTTGGCTGGGTGAGAAGCTTGGCGGATTCAGGAAAGGAGGGTATAGAAATTACGTAGAAACAGAAGATTTTAAGAGTGGGATAAAGGAATTACTCGAAAATTTAAAAGGAAGGACAGTAATTATGTGTGCAGAAAAATTGTGGTTCAAATGTCATAGAAGATTTATAGCAGATGAACTTGTAAAGAGAGGGATAAAGGTTATCCATATTATAGATGAGAAAAGGACTTACGAGCATAGAAAGAGCAGTTGACCCCTATTTTCTGAGCGCCAGTATATATCCTACTACTATCAAAATGAGACCGGCTATATAAAGAGGCCAGGGAAATCCACCCTGAGTTATATATAAAGCATCTACTTTTGTAAAAATAACTTTCCAGATGAAACTGAGGAATATGAGAACGGCTCCAATCAATGCAAGGAGTAAATATTCTCTCCTTAATTTTTCTACATTTTTCAGAATTACTAGAAGACCGCCAATTATAAAGATTAGTGCTACTATTACAGGGCTTATAAACGGCGCTAACCATGGAACAGGTATCAAAAAAAGAATATCCCAATCAGTCCAGTGTACTGGCCATCCTATTAAAATTTTCAGCCAGACATAATAAAAGATATCCCACATTCCCCATGTGAAGAAAAAAGCAGCCCACCTTTTAGTTCTTTGTCTAAAAGCAAAAAGCGAAACAAGAATAAGCATAACTAAGGTTGAAAATTCCCTAAAGATTTCGATCCTTAAATCCATGGCAGTAAAGGTCCTTAATGGAAACAGAGATAGAATATTATCGCGATAGTAAAGCTCCCTCAGATATACCACCACCGCTGCTTCCAAATATGCCATTGTTATGGCGAATAGACCAAGAAGGGATATTTTTTTCAGATTTTCCCTCATGTTAATTTTTATTAATGTATTCTTTCAGAACAGTCAATGGTAATTTTTCCCATTGACAGTTCAAAATTAAATTGGTATAATGTAAATTCAAATTGATTTTTGGATAAAAGTTTATAAAATGAGGAGGTGAACCCTATGACACAAGAGGTTTTAATAAAAAGTCTTACATATCTTATAAAAAACTCTGGCATAACGAGACGGATGTTCTGGAAAATAGTAGAAACCTATGCTTATAGAAGTGTCGTTAAAGGAAACGCCAAAAAAAGACCTGAGGAAGTCCAGAAGTACAAGTATTACATTTTGAAGGCCATGTATCGGTCAGTAGAAAGGAACCTGGACAGAGGTTACATCAGCAAAGAAGTAGCTACCCGATTAATTCATACGCTGGTCAAGGAGGCAATGCTTAAATCTGCAAAGGATGCTCAGGAAAAATTCAAAGAGAAATATGGAATTTCCCCTCCTGCCTTTGTAGTCCTGAGTCCCACACAACTATGTAATCTTCATTGCACAGGATGTTATGCAGCTGCAGGCCATAAAACAGCAAGAAAAATCCCCTTCGAAGTCTCCAGAAGGATACTTCAGGAAATACACGACGAGTGGGGTGCAAGATTTGTCACCATATCGGGTGGTGAACCTCTAATGTATAACGATGAACATAAAGGTATACTGGATTTGTGTCGAGAATTCCCTGACATGTATTTTCTGATGTACACCAATGGTACACTCATCACCGATGAAGTAGCCAAACAGATGGCCGAACTGGGGAATATAACACCTGCAATTTCTGTTGAAGGATATGAGGAAGAAACGGATACAAGACGCGGTAAAGGTATCTACAGAAGAATCCTGAAGGTCATGGATAATCTTAGAAAGCATGGTGTTCCCTTTGGTGTTTCAATTACAGCAACAAAACTCAATGCCAATCTCTTAATGAGTGAGGAATTCTATGATTATTATTTCGATGAACTTGGAGCGAGCTATATGTGGATTTTCCAGTATATGCCCATTGGAAGGGGTGTGGATGTAGATTTAATGCCCACTCCGGAGCAGAGAACCGCCATGTTTAGAATGTGGCAGAAGTGTCTAAAGGATAAGGAATACTTTGTCGCGGATTTCTGGAATTCAGGGATTGTATCAGATGGCTGTATTGCTTATGGAAGACCAGGAGGTTATATTTACATAGACTGGAATGGAAACATAATGCCCTGTGTTTTTGTTCCATACTATGTAGATAATATCTTTGAAATATATAAACGGGGAGGGACAATTTCGGATGCCCTCTTTTCAGAGTTTTTCAAAAGAGGAAGAGAATGGCAATATGAGTATGGTTATGAATTTGGTAAAACTCCCAAAAACTGGCTTATGCCATGCTCGATCAGAGACCATTATAAGAACTTCAAGTATAATATTGCAAAAGAAGAGGTAAAACCAGAGGATGAAAATGCCAAAGTTGCCATCAAAGATATTGGTTATGAGAAAAAAATGATCGAATATGATGAAAAATTGAAAAAACTCACTGAAAAAATCTGGAAGGAGGAATTTCTGAAG
>Ga0190304_1000186_pt1 | contig 28977 bp, 29 predicted proteins | sample 48700712_MG_FD_161670 | JGI IMG/M metagenome (GOLD analysis project Ga0190304, IMG submission 161670) | Hydrothermal vent sediment bacterial communities from Southern Trench, Guaymas Basin, Mexico - 4870-07-1--2_MG | ecosystem: Environmental > Aquatic > Marine > Hydrothermal vents > Sediment ...
ACAGAGATTGATATGAAGATATTGAAGATACTGGATGAAAAAAATGGTGCAGAGTCGATAAAAGAGCTTGTGGAGTATATAAACAGGGATGAATCCAGAGTTCAGAGATCCAGTATACAGTACAGATTGGAAAGACTTGAAGAGAAAGGCCTTATCTCAAAAGAAAGAGAAGAAAAAAGAGTAAGACTCTTCATCACAAGAATGGGTGAGATATATCTTAAAGGAGGCTCTCAATGAATATTGAAATCCTGGGAGGAAAGAATGAGATAGGCGGCAATAAGATCCTGATAAGTGATGATGATACAAGAATTCTATTAGATTTTGGAATGAGCTTTTCAAAATCATCATATTATTTTTCCGAGTTTCTGCAGCCAAGAAAATCTTCTTCATTAAGAGACTTTTTCGAGCTTGATCTTCTTCCCGATCTTTCCGGGATTTACAGAGAGGATTATCTCAGACATATGGGAAGAAGAAAAGAAGATAGAAGCATAGATGCTTTATTTTTAAGTCATGCACACATGGATCATTCTGCATACATTCATTTTCTCAGAAAAGACATACCTATATTTTGTACAGAAGAAACAAAAATAATTTTGCAGTGCATTGAAGAGACTGGAAAGGGAACATTTTCTGATTTCTACACTTACTGTGAAACATTTTCCTTCTATCTAAATAAAAAAGGAAAATTAAGCAGAGTTGATAGAAGAAAAGAAGAGTACATTACTGAAAGGAAATATAATATAATGAAGCCGAAAAGAAAGGTGGAGATAGGATCTTTTGAGATAGAGATGGTCCCTGTAGACCATTCACTTCCGGGTGCCTGTGGATTCATTGTATACTCTGATGAAGGAAACTTAGTTTATTCAGGAGACCTTAGGTTTCACGGGCTGAATGGTGAGAAAAGTTATGACTTCATTGAAAGAGCAAAAGAGGCAGATCCAGAGGTTTTTCTATGCGAAGGAACAAGGATAAATGAGGACAGAAAGGACAGTGAAGCAGGTGTGAAAAACATAATAAAAGATTTAATCTCGCAAACTAAGGGAATTGTTTTTGTTGAACATCCAAAAAAAGATATCGATAGAGCAAAAACGATCTATGACGCCGCAAAAAGCAATGAAAGAGATTTTGTTGTCGATCTTAAACTTGCCTATCTTATAGAAAAACTTGGAAAGATGTCTCCTCTCGATATAAAAGATCTCAAGATCCTGATACCTAAAAAAGGATGGGGATTGATAGATAAAGAGGTACCAAAGAATCAGGTGCTAAAAGATTATGAAACATGGGAAAGAGATTTCATATTCAAAGATAATGCAATAAAATATGAAGAACTAAAGGGTAATCCAGAGGATTATGTTGTCTCCACTAGTTTCTGGGAGATAAACCAGTTGATAGATATAAAACCAAAAAATGCTATCTGGATAAAATCCAACTGCGAGCCCTTTTCAGAAGATATGGAGTTGGATGAGAAAAGAAAAAAGCACTGGTTAGAACATTTCGGAATAAAAGAATACTCTGCTCATGCTTCAGGGCATGCCTCAGGTCCTGAAATTAAGGAGATGATAAAAGAGATTAAACCAAAAGAAGTGATTCCTATACATACAGAACATCCAGAGATGTTTGTATAGATTTATAGCTTCTAATCCACAACCTTTAAAATCTCCTTATAAACTATAATGACAATGATAGTTATCAGAAGAGGAAATAAGAAAAATGAATTTGAGATTTATAAAAAAGAAAATAAAGAAGTTAAAAAATTCAATCTTATCCTGGAAGATACTCCAAGGGGATACAGACCTAAGAAGTTTAGAGAAGGAGAAAAGCTTCTAAAACCCAGAGAAGTAATAAATCTTCTAAGAGAAGAGGAGATATATACAGTAGAAGAGTGTGCAGAGATCGAAAAAATGCTGAATAACTTTAATATTCCATATAAAGAGATAGATCTCTGCAGATTCTGTTTAATAGAAGGAAGGATCAATCCCCTGAAAAAAGGGTACAGGTATCATGATGAAATAATCTGTGAGGAATGTGCAAAGAAGGAAATATTCAGGGAGATGAAGTATCGAAATATAGAATCAAACGAAGCCATAATCAAAGTTCTTAAAAGATTAAAAGACGTGGATAAAGTTCTCATACTCTTTGATCCTAAATTCAACCTTGATCCAGAGATAACAAAATTTGATGAGATAGAGGCGCATTCATACGTAGGGAAAAACATAGAGGAACTGGATATACCTGAATTTCTAAAAAACAGCCTTAAACAGAGAGGAATAAAAGAGCTTTTTCCTACACAGTCCTTGGCGATAGAAAATGGCCTCCTTAAAGGAGAAAATCTTTTGATAGTCTCCGCAACAGCTTCAGGTAAAACATTGATAGCAGAACTTGCAGGAATACCGAAAATAAAGAAAGGATATAAACTTCTATTTCTTGTTCCTCTTGTGGCACTGGCAAATCAGAAATATGAGGAGTTCAAAAGAAATTATCCTTTTCGTGTAGCTTTACGTGTCGGGATCTCAAGAATAAAAACAGAAGAGTTTCCCATAATGGATACAGATATAGATGCAGATATAATAGTTGGTACATATGAGGGGATAGATTTTTTACTCAGAAGTGGCAGAGATCTCGGAAAGATCGGGACAGTGGTAATAGATGAGCTTCACATGCTGGATGATGAGGATAGGGGAGCAAGGCTTGATGGTCTGATCTCCAGACTCAGAACGTTGTATCCAGAAGCCCAGTTTATAGGATTATCTGCAACGGTGGGGAATGCAGAAGAGTTAGCAGAGGATCTGAATTTAAAGCCTGTGATATACGATCAGAGACCTATATCCTTAGAAAGACATATAATATTTACGCAGGACAGTAAAAAAAATGAAATAATAAGAAAACTTGTAAAAAAAGAATGGAATTCAATATCAAAGAAAGGATATCATGGTCAGACAATAGTTTTTACGTATTCACGAAGAAAATGTGGAGAAATAGCATCTTATCTTAAAAGTAAAGGTGTGAAGGCAAGAAGTTATCATGCAGGATTGTCATACATTGAGAGAAAAGAAATTGAGGAGAAATTCTGGAATCAGAGGATCCAGTGCGTTGTAACAACAGCAGCATTGTCTGCCGGTGTGGATTTTCCATCATCTCAGGTTATCTTCGAATCTCTCCAGATGGGGATAAATGTTTTGAAGGCAAGAGAGTTTCATCAGATGCTTGGAAGGGCTGGAAGACCGGATTTTCATGAAAAAGGAAAGGTTTATCTTCTTATAGATCCTCTGAAGAGCTACAGAGATACAACAGAGGACAGGGTGGCATTTGAACTTCTTCAGTCTTCAGATGAAAATATAGAGATAAGATATACGGAAGATATGATCTTAGAGAATCTTTTAGCCAATATCTGTTGCTCTCCGGATAAACTCAGAGAATTCAACAAAAACTCTCTTTTTCCGATAAATCTGAATAAGGTAAAAATACTCGAAGAGTTTGGGCTTGTAAAAAATAAAAGAGCAACACAGTATGGAAGAGCTGTTTCCGTTTCATTTTTAAATATAAAAGAGGCAGAATTTATAAGAAAGAACTTGGATAAGGATATTATAGATTGTGTAGTGTTTCTTGAGAGATTTGAGAACGTTTATATTACAAAATCTCTTCAGAGTACTCTGGAATTGAAAAGTGCAAAACTTTTTTCAGGAGAAGTTCTGGAAGCGGTGACAAAGCCGAAAGATATAAATATTGTGGAATCTCTCCTCTTAGAGTTTTTCAACTGTGAATGTAAGGATTTTCCATACTGTGATTGTGCTATGAAGAAAATTTCAAGGAAAATAATAGAGTACAGACTTAGGGGACTCTCTCCAAAGAGAATATCAAAGGAATTTCTTAAATATAATCTTATTCTATATTCTGGAGATATTTTTTCTTATCTTGACAGTATAGTCCATAGAATAGAAGCTTTTGAAAGAATTTCACGTATTTTCAATAGAAAGAGGTTAGGAGAGATTCAAAAATTGAAAGAAAAAATAGAAAAAGGAAATTTATAGATCAACGCCGAAGCGCTTGCACTTTTCATCCACTTCTTTTTGTATCCTGTCTATTACGTCCTGTTTTATCTCTGGTTTGAACAGGTGTCTGAATCTTCCCTGGGTCTTGAGGTACTCTGTTACAGGTTTTCTATTTCTGATCTTTTTTGTGATTTTTATATTGTTGAAATCACTTCCTTTCAGCTCCCATAGCACAAATATACCTGTCTCTACTGCAAGTCTTGAGATCTCAATTGTTTTATCTGAGGGATATCTCCATCCTGTGGGGCACGGGACAAGAACATGGATAAAACTTGGACCTTCTGTCTCCAGTGCTGTTCTCACCTTTTTCCTGAGATCTTCAATGTATGCAACTGTTGCTGTGGCTGTGTATGGGATATCATGAGATGCACATATTGCAGCTATCGGTTTTTTGGGTCTGTTCTCTCCTATGCTGTATTTACCTGCGGGAGAAGTTGTTGTGGATGCGCCGTAGGGAGTGGATGAGCATCTCTGAATACCTGTATTCATGTACGCTTCATTATCGAGACAGATGTACTTCACATTATGCCCTCTCTCCAGCATTCCTGAAACTGCCTGGAATCCTATATCAAATGTACCGCCATCTCCTCCAAACGCTATTACATTTGTGTCTTTTTTGCCCAGTTTTCTGAGCGCTACTTCCACACCTGAGGCAACAGATGCAGCATTTTCAAATGCAGCATGAATTAACGGTATTTCCCATGCAGTCTCAGGCCAGCCTGTAGATACGACCTCCAAGCACCCTGTACACACGACACCTATGGTGTTTGGACCTGCTTCGTTCAGCACAGCCCTGACAGCGATCGGTTCTGCACACCCTGCACATGCCCTGTGTCCCTTGGAATAAAGTTCCATTATAGCACCTCCTCATTGAGGTTTACCCATTGAACAGGTTTCTCTACTCTTCCTTTTTTGATAACATCCATGGATCTTTCGTATATCCATTCAAAGTCTTTTATGAGTATATCTCTGCCACCCAATCCAATTATGTAGTTTGTGATAAATGGATGTTTTTCTTCATTGACAAATGCAGCTGAGACTTCTCCATATAAAGCTCCGCCAAATCCCGGAGAAATATCTCTATCCAGAACAGCTACCACCTTGGCATTCTTTGTTAATTCTACTATTTCCTTAGCAGGGAAAGGTCTGTAAACGGTAAGTTTACAGCATCCCACCTTTTTACCCTCTTCACGCATTTTATTTACAGCAGCCCTGGCGGTACCGCTCATTGATCCCATCGTCAGTATAATCACATCTGCATCCTCACATTTATAGGGAGTTATCTTTCTGTACTCTCTACCAAACTTTTTCTTGAACTCTGCAAAGACTTCGTCTATTACCTCTCTCGCCTTTTCCATAGCTTCTGTCTGCATGTATTTGAACTCCTGGTAAAACTCAGGTGTTCCGAAGGATCCGAAGGTCATTGGTTTCTCAGGATCGAGGCGAAGTTCGGGCTCATACTTCGGAAGAAACTCATCCACTAACTTCTGATCCGGAACATCCACAGCTTCTATGGTGTGTGTGAGAACAAATGCATCTATCCCCACCATGGCTGGTAATAGGACTCTTTTGTCTTCACAGACTTTAAATGCTATTATCATGAGATCGAGACCTTCCTGGTTCTTTTCAGCATAGAACTGGAGCCATCCTGTGTCTCTCTGAGAGATTGTATCCTGATGATCACACCATATATTTATGGGTGCTGATAATGCTCTGTTACCGACAGCCATCACTATAGGAAGTCTCATTCCTGCTGCTATGAAGAGCATCTCACTCATTAAAGCTATACCCTGACTTGCAGATGCTGTACACACTCTGGCACCGGCCGCAGAGGCACCGATACAGGCAGACATTGCAGAGTGTTCTGATTCTACCCTGATCATCTCAGCATCGAGTTCTCCGTCTGCTATATACTCTGATATTTTCTCAGGAAACAGTGTGGAAGGTGTTATCGGGTAAGCCGGTATAACATCAGGTCTGCAGAGTTTTGCACCGAGGGCTGTGGCCATATTTCCTCTTATAGTTAGTTTTGTCATTTATCTCTCCTCCATTATCATTTCTATTGCCTTGAAGGGACATTCATTTGCACATATACCACATCCTTTACAGAAATCATAATCCACTATGGGCCCTTTCTCTGTTTTTTCAATACACCCTTCAGGACAGTATTTATAACATGCCCAACATTTTTTACATTTTTCTAAATCAATAACAGGTTTCAGTGTTCTCCAGTCTCCTGTCTTGTAATTTTTGGACGAGCCAGCTATTTTGTTTACTGCTCCAAGTGTAACTTTCACCATTTTATTCACCTCTTGTTTTTTCATAAGCCTCTACTGCAGCTTTTCTATTTTCCTCTTTTTTTCTTGGAGCATTTTGAAGAATTGCTTCTTCAATAGATTCTATCTTAACGTTTCCTACAGCTTTTGAGTATGCTCCGAGGATAGCTGTATTTACGATTGGATTTGTTTTAGTTCCAAGTCCATGTTTTATGGCTATTTCCGTAGCATCTATGGTGTAGACTTTTCCTTTACCAAGATTGAACTCCTTTGGATCTTTTGAAGAGTTTATTATTATTTTTCCGTTTTCCTTAAGTCCTTTTGTCACATCAACAACACTCATTAGTGTCGGATCAAGAACAACAACACAATCAGGTTCATATATCTGTGTTTTTATGTCTATGGGCTTTGTATCCATCCTCATGAATGCTGCTACAGGTGCGCCTCTTCTCTCAACTCCGAACATCGGAAAGGCCTGAACATCCTTTCCTTCATGGAAAGCAGCATCTGCCAGTATTGTGGCGGCTGTTACTGCTCCCTGTCCACCTCTTCCATGGAATCTAACCTCATACATTTTTATCTCCTCCATTAAAAAAATTCTTCTTTTTTTAACAGTTTTTTCCATTTTCTATTTGTTGCCTCCTGAATCTCTTTTATGTCCTCTTCAGTTAGGTGTCTGAATCTTCCCTGAAGCTTTAAATACTCTTCCACAGGTTTTGGATTTTTTGGTTTTATATTGATCTTGTATTTTCCATCTTCCACCTCATAAATCGGGAAGATACATGTCTGGACTGCAAGTCTTGCTAACTTTATTGTATGTTCAGGAAGTGATCTCCATCCTGTGGGGCATGGGGCCAGTACATGGATAAACTTTGTTCCTTTTATGTTTTTAGCCTTTTGCAGTTTTCTTATAAAATCCTCAGGATAGGCTACAGAGGCTGTGGCAACATATGGTATTTCATGAGCCACCATGATCTCATCTATATTTTTCTTTGGCCTTGCCTTGGGATACTTTCTTGGTGTTGTAGTTGTCCATGCCTTGTACGGTGTTGCTGATGACCTCTGAATACCCGTGTTCATATAAGCCTCGTTGTCATAACAGACGTATATTATATCCTCATTTCTCTCAGCAGCCCCACTGAGAGACTGAATTCCTATATCAAAAGTTCCTCCGTCTCCAGCCCATGCCATTACCGTGGCATCTATGCCCTTTATCTCCAGAGCTGCTTTAATTCCTGAAGAAACAACTGCTGCTGTTTCGAATGCCGTATGGTACAGTGGTACCTGTAATGAGCTGTATGGAAATGGACCCGCTATTATACTCCAGCAGCAGGCAGGAATAACAACGAATGTCCTTTTTCCAAGAGCTTTTAAAGCATATCTCATTGCCAGCCCGGCTCCACATCCCTGGCAGTCTACAGTTCCCTCATACATCAGTTCCTCTTCTGGTATTGTGAGTTTCATAATTTGACACCCCACCAGTTTATCTTATTTATCTCAAGCTTATTATTTTTTCCTTTTTTTGCTATATTCATTATATCCTCAACCCTCACATCTCTGCCTCCTAAACCTATGATGACTCCATACACAGGGGGTCTGCTCTTCTCGTTATACAAAGCGGCTTTTGTTTCCGTATAAAATACTCCCTCACTTCCAAAGGAGATATTTCTATCAATCACGATCATCATATCCACTTTTGATGCAATCTTCCTTATCTTTTCTTTCGGGAAAGGCCTGAATGTTCTGATCCTCACAAGACCTATCCTCATTCCTTCTTTTCTCAGCAGATCCACAGCTTCTTTTGATGTCTGAGCTACTGTACTTGAAACTACAAGAACGATCTCGGCGTCATCAGTCCTGTATTCCTCAACAAGCCCGTAATATCTCCCGAATCTCTCTCCAAACTCTCTGCCAACATCCTCTATGATCTTCAGAGCTTTTTCCATCGATCTGTGCTGTTTGTACTTCAGTTCATAGTACCAGTCAGGAAACATTAAACCTCCAAAAGCTCTGGGGTCGTCTAAATCCAGTTTATACTTGGCTTCATAGGGAGGTAAGAACTCATCTATCTCCTCCTGAGGAGGCATATCAACTACCTCGGAGGTATGTGAGAGTACAAAGGCATCCAGAATCAACATGCCTGGAAGTAAAACTTTGTCGTTTTCACATATTTTAAAGGCCTGTATCGTTGTATCATAAACTTCCTGATTTGTGGAACAGTAAAATTGGAGCCATCCTGTGTCTCTCTGTGCTATGGAATCATTCTGATCAGTCCATATGCTCCATGGCGGACCCATTGCCCTGTTTATATTTGCCATCACTATTGGATGCCTTGCATTTGAAGCCCAGTGAAGCATCTCATGCATTAAGGCCAATCCCTGAGAGGATGTTGCTGTAAAAGCTCTTGCACCTGCTGCAGAAGCCCCAACACATGCAGCCATCGCCGAATGTTCTGATTCAACTTTAATGAATTTTGCTTTTAACTCACCCGACGCACAGAACTCACTCAGAAGCTCTACCACCTGTGTCTGAGGAGTTATAGGATAAGCTGCAATGACCTCTACTCTCGAATCCCTGGCACCATAAGAAACGGCATGATTCCCGTAGATAACTTTTTTCACCATATTTTCACCTCTCTCTTACCATCTCAATAGCATTTACGGGGCACTCTTCGGCACATATTCCACAACCCTTGCAGTACTCATAATCCCATTCAGGATACTCTCCATTCTTTATAGATCCATTCGGGCAGAACTTCCAGCATGTTCCACACTTTATACATTTCTCTTTATGGAAAACAGGTTTCATGGATCTCCATGATCCTGTTTTATTAACAAGTGTCGTTCCTAAGGACATTGCCATTGGAGGGATATCTGAAGCATTTTTAAGAACAATCTCATCTTTCATTCAAACACCCTTGTATTTTTATATGCATCTTCAGCGGCTCTGGCATTTTCCTCTGCTTTTGCTGGAGACTTCTCTTTTATCGCCTTAATCACAGATTCAATGCTGACCATCTCAGTGGCCCTTGGAAAACTCCCCAGAATAGATGTATTGACAATGGGTGCAGCCTTACTTCCAAGTCCGTGATCCATGGCTATCTTTGTTGCATCAACCAGAGCCAGTTTTTTTGCTTTTATTTCGATATCCTTTATATCAAGATCTGTGTTTATTATTACTGTACCATCCTTCTTCAGGCCAGAGGTGACATCTACAGCCTCTAAGAGAGTGGTGTCCAGGACTGCAACTATATCAGGATTATAGATCTGTGATTTTATCCTGATCGGTTTGTCATCAACTCTGAGAAAAGCTGTAACAGGTGCGCCTCTTCTCTCAACTCCGAACATCGGAAAGGCCTGGACATCCTTACCCTCCTTGAAACAGGCTTCAGCTAAGATATTAGCAGCTGTCACTGCTCCTTGGCCGCCTCTTCCATGAAATCTTATCTCTATCATTATTTTGCCTCCTGTATACTACAATAATATTATGGCAACAATACATCTTTTCCTATCTTTAAAACTCTTTCGATGAAACATTAAAAATATAAATGGTGATTACAAGATAGAATAGATGAAGGAAGAAGCAATGAAAAAGATCGAGACAGAACTCGCCTCACTCAAAAATATGTTTCTGGAGATAAGAAAACTGAGCTATCGTCTTGACCCTGTAAATAGAAAAGAGGTGTCAAAAATCCTGAATCTCCTAAACGACTTTAGTTTTGAGACTGGAAAGATCTCCAGCCTGACTTCTGTTATTTTTAACAACAAAACAATAAAAGATCTTGGAGATTCGTTAATAGAGAAGATATATAAGTTTAAACTTTCCATAGACGATCATCCCAATCTGAAAATTTTGAATGAGTCAGAGTTCTATTTCGATCAGATGTATAATGAGATAGAAAAAGAAATTTTAAAAGTAGTTCTGGAACCCATAATTACAGAGAGCGACTCCAATTATCTGAAAGAGAAAATAAGCACAATGAAATCTGAGATCGAGGAACTAAAAAAAGAGATCTCATTATTGAAGAGCATAATTGGAGAGATAGTGTTTAAGGAAAAAGAAAAAATTTTAACTGAGGAGGAACTATCTATTCTGGAAAAAATTTTACTTCTTCATGAGGAAGGAGTAGCATGGATAGAACCTCGATTTCTAAATAAAAACACAGAGGTTCTGGATAAACTTTATAATTATGGGTTGCTGAAAAAAAAGAAAAGAGGTGGTACTGATGTCTACTCCTACTGTAAGAATTAGAGGGATATATACTACTGCCCTGACAAAACTTCTGCTGGAAAAAAACTGGAAGGTATCTCAGATGTCTGATGTGATGGAAGAGAGATTTGGAGTTAAATCTCCAAAGGATCCAGCAGATATAGATATCAGACAGAACAGGGAAAATGGATTGATAGCAATTGGAGAAAAAAAAGATCTCGAAATGTTAGAAGAAGTTTTAAAAGAGGAATTCCTGGATATATTTTTTAAAATGGAAGATATTCAGTTATATGGTATATACAAAGGAAAAATACTGGAAAAAAAAGGTAAAAAAACGATTGTGGATATTAAAGATGGTAGAGGTTTATGTTACGAAGAGATAAAAGATGAATCACTGGTACAGGTTTTTGATATAAATAAGAGACCTGTTTTAAAAACGAAGATAACATTTCCAGGAAAAAATATAGTTTTGCTCCCAAATAAAACTGTTAAAATAAGCAGAAAAATAAAAGATCCTGAGGAAAGAGAAAGACTTTACGAGATTGGAAAGAAGCATCTCAGAAATCTCGGGATACTCTTCAGAAGCAGTGCCGTGGGTAAGGAAACCGAACTGATAAGGGAGATAAAGGAACTTTACGAGGAAGCTGAGAAGATTCTTAGTAGTTCTGAGCTTTTTTCTGCACCGAGTTTAATAAGAAAGGGAAAAAGAGCTTTAAAAATAGATTTTGGATGGGATTCTAAAAAAAAGATGGATACTATCAGGAACGAAGTGATACCAACGATGAAAAATCATCATATCTATAAAAACTCGATGAGGCTTTCTGCAGCCATAGATCTCGGTGAGAATCTCCTGAAAGAAGGAATGGATAGAGATCTGATTGAGAAAAATTTTCGGGAGGTCTTCCGTTCATGTATGGGAGAGTATATTGAGATAGAGCATATAAAAACATATCCCATCTCCCTTGGAGAGGCTGAGATTCTGGAGATGAGTGATTCCAAATTAGTTCTTAAAAGAAAATTTCTTGGTACGGGGTACTATGATGGACTGAATATCAAAAAAGAGTTCAGAGATTATGGAATAACAGAAATAGAGGAGGGAAAGTGGTACTTTACACATAAATACTATACAAAAAATAATGAATTGAAAGGAATATATTATAATATCTGCACTCCTGTAGAGATATATCCTGATAAGATAAGATACTTTGATCTGGAGATAGATGTAATTGAGGATACGGAAGGAAACAGAAGGATAATTGATAGAGATAAACTTGAAAAAGCTGTAGAAGATGGACGTATTAATGAAAAACTGGGTAAAAAGGCTATAGAAGTGGCAGAAAGTCTGGTGAGATAATGGAAAGATTCTTCAGAGCTACAATGGAGAGGGATATAAAAAAGATGAAGGAAATATACGAAGAACTGAAGCCAGAGCTTGAAAAGGGGTATGCAAAGGCTTTGAATGGGTTCATATCTGTGATAGAGAACAATGATTCTCGTGCTGTTTTATACTCTCTTCTCAACGATAAACTAAATAAGAAGGAAGTAAAAGATTTATATATGAGAAGTAAGAAAATATATAATGATGAATTTAGGAAAAATGAAGAAAGGGATTATGAAAAAGCATGGATGGAGTTTCTGATGTTCTATATGAAAAATACTGAAGAAAAAAAAGGACTTGATATGTATATGGAGGATGGATAAAATGAAAAAAATTTTGGCTATTTTAATTTTAATTCTGATACTTCCGCTGGTGAGTTCTGACTGGAAGTATCAGACAAAAGAAAAGGTGTATGATTTCGGAATTCTGGATTATGATGGGGATGGTAAAAGCGAGATAGCTGTGGGAAGCGAGTTTTTACATATCATTGACTTCGAAGGGAATCTTCTGAAAAGATTCGAATACCCGGGATATGCATTTGATTTCTCCAAAGTTTATCTTGTCAATTCCTTTGTCCTGGGAGGAAAAAATAAAGGGTACCTTGTGGATTATTTAGGAAATATGAAGTTTGAGTATCCTCTGGACGGAGAGGCAAAGTTTGCCATGATAAGAGATATAGATAGCGATTCAAGAAAAGAAGTGATCTTTGCCACTGAGGATAAGATCTACCTCCTCTACAGAAATGGAAACCCGAAGATCTCTCGCAACATATCAGGAATAAAAAAAATAGAGTGCACAGATATAGACGGTGATGGAGATATGGAGTTCATAGTTGCAGCGGACAAATTCTATGTTCTCGATAAGGATCTGAACAATATATGGTACTGCTGTACCGAAGCTGATACATTTCTGGTGAATGATTTTGATGGTGATGGAGTTGATGAGATAGTCGTTGGAGGAGACGAACTTCGGTTTTATAACTATAATGGACTTCTATACTGGAAAGAAACATTAAAAGAAAAGCCTGTAAATATGTTTATGGGGGATTATGACTCTGATGGCATTGATGAGATAATGGTATTTGATAAATCAAGGATCTATGGATACGATAAAGAAGGAACAAAAAAATGGGAGTTTGAGTACCCGAGTTACAAAAACCTCAATGCCGCATATATCGATGATCTTGATGGAGACGGAATAAACGAAGTAATTCTTGGGATAGGAAATCATATTATAGTTCTGGAAAACGAGAAAAAAATTGCCGATTACAGTACAACATACTCAAGCGATGAAATATTCAAGATAAGAAGCTTTGATATGGATGGAGATGGAAAGAAAGAGATAATTGCTTCAAGCTGGAGATTTTTAAATGTTTTCTCCTATACAAAAGAGATACCTAAGGAAAAAGAAGAAAAGAAGGAAGAAAAAGAACAAAAAGAGGAAACATCTGATATAGAAGCTAAGAGATCCCAGGCAGAACAGCTTTACAAGCAGGCTGGAGCTCTTTTCAATAACAAAAATTATTTAGAGGCAAAAACAAAATTTACTCAGGCAAAATCTCTTTATAAGGAAATAGGGGATACAAAAATGGTAAACGTCTGCGATCAGTTTATCTCAAAAGCTTATAAGGGAATAAATGGAGATAAATTTTTCTCACAGGCGCAACAGAAGGAAAAAGAAGGAGATTATGAAGGAGCAGTTCGGGATTATAAGACCGCCATGAACTTCTATAAAGATATAAATCAGGAAAAAGCAGATATCTGTGCAGAAAAGATCAATGAACTTCAGGGAAAAAAGAAACTTCCCGAGATTCCCGATATTGTACCGATAATCATTTTCGTAGCAGCCATAGCAGCTGTTATAGGCTATACGATGAAGATGGTGATGAAGAGAAGATAGAGCTTAGAGTTATCTTTTTTAAATTTTTCACTGAAATATAGTTATGCCCACCAATGTAACAAGAGAGTATCTTTTAGCAGAAGAAGAATACAGAAAAGCAAAGACAATTCCTGAGAAGATCAAAGCTCTGGAAAAAATGTACTCTACAGTACCAAAGCATAAGGGTACAGAGAAGATGAGACTCTTTATAAAACAGAGATTGTCAAAATATAAAGAGGAGCTGGAAAAATCAAAAACGAAAAAAGGGGGAGGACCAAGTTTTTCAGTGAAAAAGGAGGGAGCTGCCCAGGTGGCTCTGGTGGGCCTTCCCAACTCAGGTAAATCTTCTATCCTTAAAGTTCTTACCAATGCAAACACAGAGATAGCCGATTATCCTCTCACAACAGTGATCCCCACTCCAGGAATGATGGAGTACAAGGGTATTCAGATCCAGATTGTGGATATGCCACCTATTATAAAGGATGTCTCTGTGGGTAAGGGCTTTGGATTTCAGCTTATAAGTGCTATAAGAAATGCAGATACACTTGTTATAGTTGTTGATCTCAGTAGGAATCCGGTAAATGATATGGATATAATCTTAAATGAGCTTTACAGAGCAGGATTCAGAATAAATAAAAAAAAGCCAGACATAGAAATAAAGAAGTTTTCTTCGGGTGGGATAGAGATAAGTGGCAGAGAGTATGTGTCTGATGTAAATGAAATCAAGAAAATGCTCGTAGAAAATAAAATATCAAATGCACTTGTAATAATAAAGGAAAAAGTGAGTCTTGAAGATTTTTTAGATTCTCTGAACAGGAACTTATCTTATAAAAAAGCTTTTGTGATAGGAAATAAGACTGATATAGAAAGAAGTCAGGAAAATCTGAAAATTTTAAAGGAGAGGTACCCTGAGTTCGATGTTATACCGATCTCAGCAAAAAAGAAAACGAATATTGAACAGATTAAGGAAAAGATATATGAAAATCTTGATATTGTCAGGGTGTTCACAAAATCACCTGGCTCTGATCCGGATTATCCTCCCATAGCAATGAAGAGAGGATCTACAGTCCTGGACGTTGCGAAGGAAGTTCATAAACATCTATATAAAAACTTTAAATATGCCAAGATATGGGGAAAATCTGTTAAATATGACGGACAAAGAGCTGGGGGGGAACATATAGTAGAGGATGGAGATATAGTGGAGATTCATATAAAATAAAGAAAAGAGAGAGGGGCATGGCAGGATCAGAACATCATGAACTTAATATTCTTTACCCTTCTATCTCTCTCAAGAAGTTTTCCTTTTGCATATTCTGTTTTCGGTCCAAACATTTTTATCACCTGATACAGTACCTGTAACCCCAATATATAAGCTTTTTTGCACAAATAAGATTATTTTTTATCTTATTTTTTAAAATCTTCTCAATTTTTCGGTTTTGCGAAACTGAGAAAAAACAGAAAAATTTTATATGATAAAATCATAGAACAATGTACTAACTTCCTTTATTCTCTGCACCATCTCACAAAAATATAACAGAAAGGCGTGTCTATGGCGGCTATTATGAGTTTTATCAGATACTGGCTTCCTATCATTGTAAGTATCGGTGCATTTCCATAAAATGCGAGGAAAATGAAGATGGATGTATCAAGAAGTTGTGAGACCATTGTTGATGCGTTATTTCTTATCCATAGATATTTTCCCTTTGTTTTATCTCTCCAGAAGTGAAATGCCCAGACATCGTGGTGTTGTGAGATCAGATAGGCTGTCATAGATGCGAGGATAATTCTGGATGAGCCTCCGAGAACATTAACAAATGAAGATTGATCGTAAAAAGAAGCGGGTCGTAATATGATTGAGAATCTTATCAGAAACAATGCAAGGATATTGCACAGAAATCCTATTCGTACAAGAGTATTTGCTTCTTTTTTTCCCCAGATCTCACTATAAACGTCTGTAAAGAGGAAAGTGACAGCATATGCCAGTACAGCAGCTGGAAATACAAGTTTTCCATAGCTCACTATCTTAACAGCCGTTATATTTGATATTATCAGAGAAGTTACAAAAAATGTCTCAAATATCTTCTTTTTGTCTTCCAGTCTCATTTTTTCACCCCGAGCATCAATAAAGCACCCACAACGGCTGTTATGGGTAAGAATAACAGAGCATGCTCAAGAGTATACAGTTTTGCAATGTATCCTATCAGAATTGGCGATGTTCCTCCCATTGTGGCTGCCACACTTGAGAATATGCCTATCCCTCTGCTGTGCATATCCTCCGGAGTTATTTCGGCTATGAAAGCAAATATCGCTGGCCATACAATGGACATTGATAGACCTGTAAGTGCTCCGAATATGTATATGATGTAGGGATTCTCTGCTTTGAGGAGAGGTATAAAAAATAATGCTGTAAGAATCAGGGAGGAGGAGACTATCTTTCTGTAGGAGATTTTATCGGATAAAACACCTCCAATATACTGTCCAAATATCCCAATTCCCAGAAATACTGAAAGCAGAGAGCCATAAAAATCGGAACTGTACCCTATTCTGTCAAGATGCACAGGAAAAAACGTTGAAAATCCTCTGTTGGACATAGAAGTCATACCGAGGACGATCATTACAAGGATGGAGGTGGAAGATAGTATCAGGGAAAATTTATTTCCAGATCTCCTGAGAGTCACATCCTTTACATAGAGATAATACAGGAATGCCACCGTGATACATATAAGAGGAGTTATCCTCAGAACAGTTCTCCAGCCATAATGTTCAGCGATAAATCCACTGTAGGCGGGAAATATCAGAAGACCAAGTGCGCCTCCAGCACCATGGATACCTATAGCCTTTCCCCTTTCGCTCCTGAAATGTGTTGTTATCACAGAGACACCCACAGGATGATAAAAGGATAAACCTATACCAGCAAGAAACGTAAATACGAGAATATGGAGAAAGGATTCTCCGAGAGATATCAGATAAAAGCACAGTGACATTAAAAGAAAACCAATGACCACCATGTCCCTTTTTTTCTGGAGGTAATCAGAGATATATCCCATTAAAAACTGGAAAACTCCAAGAGCTATTATTAGTGATCCTCCCAGGATCCCTATCTGAACATTTGAGAAGGATAACTCTCTTGCCATTAGAGGTATCAGAGGTGCCATCACCACCTCGCAACCATCATCCACAAGGTGAGCAAGGAAAGTTATGTAGAGGGTTCTCTTCATTAGCTTCACCTTGAAACAAACTCCTCTTTTATTCTTTTTAAAAGATCAGGATTCTTTATTATATCTAAGGAAGTGAGTAACATGGCCTCTGCTCCAATTATGATTGCATTGTTTCCTCTTTCAGAGATCGAAGCCTCTGCAAACTCTTTGGAGTGTAACCTCAGTTCTTTATCACTTATGCTGATGAAGGGATGGATAGTTGGTACCACACAGCTCACATCTCCTATGTCACTGGATCCCAAACCTCCAAACTCTTTGGGCTCATCTATTTTAATTCCAAGGGATTTAAGATTTTTCTCAAATACTTCTGCAAGTGTATTATTGGGGTAAAAAGCCTTGTATCCCTTTCCAAGTTCAATCTCCAGCTTAGCTCCAGTAGCAAGAGCAGCACCCTCAGCACATTTCTTAACTTTTTTCAGAGTTTCTTCAAGATACTCATTGTCTGTGGCTCTTACAAAGAAGTATGCTTCTGCATACTCAGGTACTATGTTCGGTGCAGATCCTCCTTCTGTGATGATCCCATGAATTCTGACATCCTCTCTCAGATGCTGTCTCAGTGCATTTATATTGTTGTATGTAAGAATCACACCATCAAGTGCATTTATCCCTTTTTCTGGAGAAGCTGCGGCATGAGAGGCTCTTCCATAAAATTTGAATCTCACCTCTTTTATTGCCAGAAACTTCTCTTTTATGAGTGTTTTATCAGAGGGATGTATCATCATTGCAACATCTATTCCTTTAAATATACCTTCCTCTGCAAACTTTACCTTGGCGCCTTCAGCTTCTTCCCCGGGGCATCCTATGACATAGACTGTAGCATTGAGGTTTTCTTTCTCTATCAGTCTTTTTAAAGCAATCCCTGCCCCCAAACTTGCAGAGGCTATTATATTATGACCGCATCCATGCCCTATTCCTGGCAGTGCATCATATTCTGCCAGAAATGCAATTTTTACATCTCCTTCCCCATATTTAGCTATGAAGGCTGTTTCATATCCACAGATATTTTTTTCCACATTGAATCCTTCTTTTTTCAGGATCTCAGTTAGTATTTTTGAGGATCTGTACTCTTTATATGCCGTTTCAGGATTCTCAAAGATCTCTTTACTCACAGAGTATAGAAGTGGTTTCAGCTCCTCTATCTCCTTCACTTCATCACCTTTTTCTTTTTTCTATCAAATTCTTCCAGGGATATCTCCCCATTTGCATATTTCTCCACTAAATCTTTCAGTTCTTTTTTTGTGTCCTTATTCTCCTTTCTCTTTTTCTTTTCTTTTTTTCCAATTCTTTTTCTGATAATGAATAGATAAGTAAGAGAAATTAAAGATACTATGATTATAAGGAAAATCCAGTAGATCAACCCTCTGTTTCTTATTTTCTTTATATAATATTCAGATCTTTCAACGCCCTTTTTAAATCCTAAATACTCAAAATCTTTTTTTGCGTTCTCAAAATACAGGACAGATCCAGATCCTTTTTCGTACAGGATCTTTCCCGTATAAAAGTTCAGAGCTGCATCAGCGAATTTATCACATCTCTCTGTATTTTCTCCAAGGGATTCATAGATGAGCATGGAGTTTATAAAATTCCTGTATGCTGAGAGAGGATCATCAAATATCAGATCAATTCCTTCGTTATAAAGAGTCTCTGCCTCCATATATCTCTTACATTTTTCAATATACTCATTACACTCTGTCTGTTTTTCATTTACCAGAATATTTTCAATCTTCTCAAAAATCCTTAGAGCATGAGAATAATCCTTCTGATCGTAATACTTCAGAGCAGTATTGAAGTTCTTCACCGCTTCGTCGTAATTATCCAGATTCTTGAGTCTTTCCTCGGCCTGATCTCTGAGGTCATCGCATTTCACCTGGGAATACATCTCTTCTGCCTTTTCTTTTTCTCCATTTTCCAGAAAGAGATCTCCTTTAAAGATAAGATCATAGGATTCTATACATAAATTGCACTTCCCAAGCATCTCTTCTGTTGAGTTCGTGCTAAAGTTACCAATTTCAAAAAATTTTTTAGCTTCTTCTAAATATATCTCCGCTTTTTTATAATCTCCCATGTTATAGTATTTTTTTCCTGTTTCAAAGAAAGAGTTCCCCTTTCTGTATGCAGCAAGATACCTATCTATTGTTTCTCTTAGGTTCTGACCTGTGACTTCATCATCCCCCTGAAACTTCGCTTTTCCATTGATGACAACGGCTGGAACCTTCCAGAAACCATAGTTTAGAAAATCGTTCATGTACACAGAGGATTTATAAACATTCATCCTTATGATCTCTATCTCCGGATAATCATTTTCTATTCCGTTTATTATTGCTTTCACCTCTTCACAGTAAGGACATCCCTCCACATAGTAATATTTAACTGTAATTACTTTTTCCTGAGCATAAACACCTGAAAAAAACAACATTGCTAAAAGCACAACTGCCTTTTTTTTCATGAAATTTGATGGGGGCAGGTGTATAAAAATCTTGTTATCTCCACACAAAAACTTTTATAACAGGATAGTGATGTTATCTTAATGCTGATCTGGCTTATAATTGCAGTACTGGTTGGAGTCTATATGGCATGGAATATAGGATCCAATGATGTAGCCAATTCCATGGCCTCTGCTGTAGGTGCTAAAGCTATAACACTGAAACAGGCCATAATAATAGCAGGAATTCTCAATTTTCTTGGGGCTGTGTTTGTTGGATCTCATGTGACCGAGACAATAAGGAAAGGAATAGTGGATCCTTCAAGTTTAACAGATCCCACTATTGTCGTATATGGAACTATCTCTGCATTACTCGCTGCCAGTTTCTGGGTAACATTCGCCACATGGAAGGAACTTCCCGTATCCACCACCCATTCTGTTGTTGGTGGTCTTCTGGGATTCGGGATAGTAGCAGGAGGGAGTATAAACTGGGGGAAGGTAGGAGAGATAACGGCAGCATGGATAATTTCCCCCATATTTGGGTGTATACTTGCATTTACAGTTTTTAATATACTGCATTATGCCATCATCAATTCAAAAAATTCAATTAGAAGATGCAGAATGATAGCGCCTCTCTTCATAGGACTTGCTTTTTTTATAATTGCTCTTTCCTTTCTTTTCAAAACTCCCTTAGGAAAAAATCTGAGTATATCAGGGCTTTCTGCTGTTCTTTACTCCGGTATTGTAGGTATTTTAGCAATGATTGGAGGATATTTTCTGATATCACGTTACTATGGGCATACATCTGATGGAATAAGAAGTGTAGAATCAACATTCAGATGGATTCAGGTATTCACATCATGTTATGTTGCCTTTTCACATGGATCCAATGATGTTGCCAATGCAATAGGTCCTGTTGCCACCATATACATGGTATCAAAAACAAACACTCTATCTCCGTCTGTGGAAGTACCATTTTTTCTCCTTGCTATTGGAGGCATGGGTATTGCACTTGGGATATACACATGGGGATACAAGGTCATCGATACGGTGGGAAGAAAGATAACAGAACTCACAAATACAAGGGGTTTTACGATAGATTTTTCGGCTGCTACCACCGTTCTCCTCGCGTCAAAGATGGGACTTCCTATCTCTACCACCCATGCAGTTGTGGGGAGTGTTATCGGTGTTGGGCTTGCAAGAGGCTTAAAGGCTATAGATTTAGGTATCATAAAAAATATAATATTATCATGGGTAATAACACTTCCCGCAGCAGCTTTAATAACAATTTTTATATTTAAACTACTTACATATATATCATAGGTGATAAAATGACAACAAACCCCCTGGCGAAAATATTCATAAGATCTCCATTTGAACCGATAATAAAACATGCGGAGATAACAAAAGAGGCGATTGAAAAACTCAATGCAGCATTTAACCTATTTTTTGAGAGGGATTATCCTAAGATGGAGACCCTCTGCAAAGAAGTTATAGATCTTGAGACAGACGCAGACAATATAAAAGCAAAAATAAGAGAAAAACTTCCTTCCGGAATTTTAATGCCCGTAAGCAGGGGGGATATCCTGGATCTAATAGATCATCAGGATAAGATAGCTGATCAGGCTGAAAATCTTGCACAATGGCTGCTTATAAAAGAAACAGATAGTATACCTTTAAAAATGGTAGAATTCATGAAAAGAATAATGGATCTCAATGTAAAGATTGCAGAAGCTTATTTAAACGCTGTAAAAGAATTTAAGGATGTGATTGAAACAATCTTCATGAAGAAAGAAATAAATGATGTTATGAAGTATATAGAGATTGTGGAGAATCTGGAGGGGGAGATCGACAGAATACAGTTCACCCTGAGAAACTCCTTCTTTGATTTCAAGGAGATAGATCCTGTCTCTCTTTATTACACCACAAAAATAATAGATATAATCTCCGATATCTCTGATAAGGCAGAGGCATCTGTTCACAGGCTGAGGATACTTATAGCAGAGAAGTGAGAAGGAATTAAGCAATATATGCATTTTTAAATTTTACTTCCAGATATTTTTATTTTTAATAAAATAACTTTTGTATATCTAATAAAACAATTCCGCACAGATAAACATTGTCATTTATAGAAAGATTTTTAAATGAAGGAAATGATCTCCGTATATGAATGAGAGGTATTATACTGAGATCATATTTGCTTTAAGAAAAAGTAAAGCTCGTCAGAAAATACTGGAATATCTCATAAGTATATATCCCAGTGGCTCTTATGCCTCTGAGATTGCAAGAAGGACTGGACTCAGATTGAATGAGGTGTGTGGAGCATTAAATGGATCACCAAATAGATATAAGAAAGAGATCAGTCTTGTAGGTCTTGGCATTGTAAAAAAAGAAAAGAAAAAAAACATGTTTTTATATAAGGTTACAACTGAGGGTATCAACATCTGGAATTCTTTAGGCACCTGAGTACTCAATTGAGTACTCAATTGAAGACAAAGCTTTTATATCTGTTTTAAGAAAGAATAATTACCTGCGGGGAAGATACAGCGCTGGCGCATTTTTAAAAACAAGAAGGAGGTGATAAAAAATGAATCCTGGATATATAAATCCGACAGGAGACGAATGTGCAGCATGTGCAATATGTGCTCTATGTTTTGCGGATGGCCCCATACCAGACTTTGAGGGGATTGGACTATATGGTCTGTTTGGTCTGTGGTAATAAATAGTTTTCTTTTTTTTATTTTTTTATATAATAGGAGGGATATGATGAAGAATATGATGGAAAGATATGTTATCTTAAATCCCGAATACAAACTAATAGAATCACCAGGATTTGGAGTAATTTATAAAAAGAAAGAGAGTGTTGCGTTAGATAAAATAATTTTCAGAGTGAAAGAAAATAATACATCTGTATGGATAAATAGTGATGCATTGAAGATACTTGAACTATGTGATGGTAAAAGAAGGATTAAGGATATCATAGAGATGATAGTTTCTGAAGAGAACTGTAACAAAAGTGAAATCGAGAAAATAAAAGAGTTTCTTTTCCTTGCATACAGAAATGAGCATATACTTATAGATGATCTCCCCATAAAAAAAGGAATGGAGATAGGAGGAAGTAAGGAGTTCTATATGCCCCTTCATCTTTCCATTGAATTAACGGATAGTTGTAACTTAAATTGTGCTCATTGTTATCGAAGTAAAGCGTCAAATTATATTGATCCAGATAAATTGGATATTTTTATCAGAAAAATGAGCAAGGAAACTTTGATGGGAGTGGAACTGACAGGAGGAGAGCCGATTTTACATCCCGATTTTATAGATATTGTTGAGTGTTGTGTAAAAAATTTAAACATAGTTGGAGTACTTACCAACGGAACTCTTCTTACAGAGAAAATGATAGAAAAACTTTCTGCATATCGTGATTCGTTATTTTTTGGCATAAGCTTAGATAGTCACGATCCAGAGTATCATGATAAATTTAGAGGCATGAGAGGAGCATGGGAAAAAACCGTCAGGAATATAGAAAGATTAATAAATAAAGGATTTTTAGTTAGAGTAGGTATGTCTGTAAATCAAGAGAATATGTATCATATAGAGCCTTTATTGGAGTTTTGCATGAGGATTGGAGTAAAAGCATTTACATATAGTCCGATAATGCCATTTGGAAATGCTAAATCTTTTAGATGGGAGATAGAAGATCTGAAAAAACTCGCTGAGATAGAAAAAAGAGTTCATAAAAAATATGGAAAGGTGATACCGATCGTGAAAGAACATAGTTCCAGTTCTGAAGGCCTGTACCCTAATAATTGCGGTGCAGGATGGAAAACCTTTGTTATGGATCCCAGGGGATATATCCGGCCATGCGTTGTCTCCGATAGTAGACACAACATAGGTAGAATAGATTTCGAAAATCCAAGGAAATTTTTTGAGAAAAATAAAGAAATCTCAAATATATATGCTAATTTATTACTGCCAGGAAAGGGCGTATGTGACAACTGCAGATACATAAATTTTTGCAGCATGTGCATATTAAGGGCTGAGAAGGTATTAAATGAAGGACTTATAGATCCGGGGGATTGTAAGTGGTTCAAAAAAATTGGAAAAGAGAAACTTGATAAAATAGGGGGTATTATCCATGGAGATTAATTCTGCTATATATCTGATACTTGGAATTTATGGATATATTAAATTCATGATAAGTATAAAAAGATTTAAAGCATACATAAAACTTCAAAACAATATTACCTTCAGTAAAAAAAATTACATGCTGGATTTACCGGTGGGATTAACAGCGATCTTTTTCATTATCTTTAGCTCTGATTCCATTCAGTCCCTTATTTTGGGAGTGTATGGTATTTCTTTGATATACAGCTTTATTAAATATATATTCAAAAAAGAATTGAAGATAGGTAAGGCCTCTAACTATATTATAGGCAGTTATATCCCTCTTTCCATAATGCTCATTGGGGAGGGAATAAGCACTCTTAGGCTGGGTATAAATCCTGTTGTGCTGGTATTAATTCTATTTTTTAGTTCGTATTATATTATGCTGAAAGTGATAAAATGATAATACAAGTGAAAAATTTAAGGAAAAATATAAAAGGAAAAGAGATATTAAAGAATGTTAATTTAGAGGTATCTGAAGGAGAAATTTATGGATTTCTTGGACCAAATGGAGCTGGAAAAACAACGACTTTGAGGGCAATTCTTGGACTGATCGGAAGAGATCATGGTATAATTAAAATTTTTGGAGAAGATCTAAAAAAAGAGCATTATAATAAGATAGGTGTTGTTTTTGAATATGAATCTTTAAATCCTGATTGGACTGTTTGGGATAATCTAAGATATACCTGTTATATGTACGAACTTCCTGAAACAAGAATAGGGGAATGCTTGGATATAGTGGATATGAAAAAAAAGGAGAAGAAATTTAAAGAACTTTCAAAGGGTATGAAAAGAAAAGTATCCATAGCACGGGCTCTATTACATGATCCAGAATTGCTGATTCTGGACGAGCCCACTTCAGGTTTAGATCCAGAAGCACAGAAAAATATAAGAGAACTTTTATTAGAGTTTAAAGATCAGGGAAAAACAATACTCTTCAGTTCCCATAATCTTTATGAAGTGCAAAAAATCTCTGATAGGATCGGAATAATAAAAGATGGTGTCACCATTTTGGAAACGAGAATTGACGAAAAGATATATGTACTTCAGGGGGAATACAAAAAGCTTCAAGATTATAAAGTGCTGGATAAGGATATTTATGTTCTGAGTGAGAATATTATAACTGAAGATATAAAGAATAATGCCCGATGCATAGATAACCTGGAGGATCTATACTTCTATATTATGGAGGAATTTAAATGAAATTCTGGGAAATCTGTTTATTGGAATATAAATATATCCTGAAATTTCCAAATATTGCTTTATTTATTATTCCTATTGTTATTTTCGGTTTAAATACAGGAAATATAGGAGATCTGATAAACCTTTCAATCGATGTGTATAAATTTTATATGCTTTTTCTTTTGATTACGATCATATATACATTTTCAGTTGCTCTATCTATGATATCCTTTTATAAAGAAAAAACGAACAGACTATATGATTACATATTTTTATATCCTGAACACACTTGGAAAATTTTGTTTTCCAAGATATTCCCCATAGCATCTATCAGCTTCAGTATTTCATGCATTGTAGGTATACTCTTTTACTCCCAATATCCATCCATAGGCATCATGGAGTTTATCATGATCCTTCTCTCAATGATTCCTTTTTCAACTGGTGTAACCTCCATAATCATGACATTGGATCTTTTACTGGAAAATCCGAGAGCTGTTAATTTTTTGTTATTCTTTTCTATTTTTGTCTTTACAAAACTTCCTAAATACTTCGTAGAGAGAGGTATCTCCTTAAGCGGAGTTATATTCCTATCTTTATTATTTATATTTATAATTTTTATAGTGGGTCTGGTATCCTTAAAAAGAATCAATCCGGAGAAGGTATTGTTATCATGAACCCTGGATTCTGTGGTGTATCATACCTGCAAATGGCTTTCTTCATAACGAGCTCATGATATATGGAATTCTTTAGGCACCTGAGTACTCAATTGAGTACTCAATTGAAGACAAAGCTTTTATATCTGTTTTAAGAAAGAATAATTACCTGCGGGGAAGATACAGCGCTGGCGCATTTTTAAAAACAAGAAGGAGGTGAAAGAATGGAAGCTGTAAAAGCACAGGTAGAAAGTGCAATCAAAATATGTTGTGGATTAGTATGCGGCGGCGGTATTGCTGAAATAGAGTAAGCCGCTATATGATTCATATGGATATGACTTAATGTTAAGTCATATCCATAGTATTTTTTATTTTAGAGGTGAGATCATGGATAATTTTTATCTTAAGATAATAAGGAATGGAGATAAATATGCTGCATTAAATTTAAAAACATTAGGATTGTTTAAAGTGAGTGAATATGAGGCAAAAATATTAGAGAGCTTCTATAATCATGATCGTGATTTTGACTACGTGTCCTCTTTACTACATATCGAGAAAAAAAAATGTAGAGATCTGATAAACGTATTTGAAACTCCTTTGGGCCCTATAGAAAATCTAAAACTTGAGCCTGCTGAGCTTCTCTTAATGATATCTCAGGACTGTAATTTACGATGTAAGTATTGTTATGCAACTGGTGGGAGTTATGGAGAAAAAAGGAGATTTATGGACACAAAAACAGCGGAAAAAGCTATAGATGTCGCCTTTTCCTTAGGGAATATAAAAAGCATAGTTTTTTTTGGAGGAGAGCCCCTATTGAATTTTGAATTGATAAAACATCTTGTTAATTATACAAAAAAAAGAGACATTGTCTATGGATTTGTAACAAATGGAACATTACTCACAGATGAAATGATAAAATTTTTTAAAAAAAATAATTTTTATATTACAATAAGTTTAGATGGACCAAAAGAGGTTAATGATGCTAACAGGATCTATCCCGATTCCAGGGGAACATATGATGTGATAATAAAAACTATTGAAAAACTTAAAGAAAATAAAATCAAGTTCTCCTTAGAGGCTACCTTTACCAAAACAGCACTAAAAAAGGGATACAGAGCCAGAGATATTCTAGAATTTTTATACAGATACACCGATTCAATAAAAATTACACCTGTAGGATTTATAGATGATCCTTCTTTAACTTTATCTAAAGAAGATCTTATTGAATATTTTGATGATTGTTATTCTTTTGCTCTTGACAAAATAAGAAATGATAAGCCAATCAATATATTTGATATAACTATGCTGATCTATAGAATAGTTTCATGGAAAAAACATACCTGTGATGTACTCTGCCCTTCTATTGCCAAGAGATTAACAGTTTTTCCAGATGGCAACGTGTATCCATGCTATCTAATCAAGGAAGAAGATTATTGTTACGGCAATATTTTCAACGATAATTTTAAGGAAGTATTTAGTGAAAAAGCTAAAGATATATCCAGAAAATTATCAAGAAAAAATTTAAAACAAAAGGAGTGGTATATACCTCTTCTGACAGATATATGTTTCGGGTATATAAAAAAAGAAAATGATAAATTAGAAATAGAAGAGACTATGAAAGAAGTTTTATCTGAGGTATTGGAAAGATTTATAAAAGAATTGATCACAATAGATGACTGGAATAAAGTTATTAAAAATATAAGTGGTGGATAAAATGCAAAGCAATCTGAGGAGGATGTGGTTATTTAGTAAGAAGTATAAAAAAGAACAGTTTATTCTCATGCTTCCATTTACATTTGCCATAATATGTTCAGCGATTACACCATTTTACATTAGGACTTTTATAGATTCTCTTTCAAAAAGTGTGGATCTTAGATATATTGTTGAGATAGCAATGAAGATCCTCCTTCTCCAGACAAGTGCGGCTTTAGGATGGTGGATGGGGGAGTACATGATTCAGACGCTTCAGAGAGTTTCTATGGTAAACCTTCAAGGAGAACTTTTTGAGCATATCCTAAAAGTTTCAGTCCCATTTTACTGGAAGAATCCTACAGGAGTGCTGATGAGTAAAATAAACTCTGATGCCGAAATGGTGGGGAGAATAGCACCTGTTTGGATGGTCTCACTCCTTACTCAATTTTTAAATATGGGTATAGGACTGATAGTGCTTCTTAAACTGAATTATCTTTTAACTTTTATAACAATTTTGATCTTACCACTTTATTATTTTTCTGCTAAGTACTTCAGTAAAAAAATCCAGAAAGCGTCATACAAAGAAAGGAAAACATACAGTGTTTCTACTGAGCTCCTTAGAGAAGGCATAGAAGGCGCTGTTACCATAAAGTGCTACAATAAAGAGAGTTTTTTCATAGCACTCTATAGATCAAGATTAAAGAATTGGTTAAGAAATATAAAAGCAGTTCTATTTAATCAGATACTTTCTATAAATATCTTAGGTTATGTTGTTAATATTTCTCCTCTCATAATCCTCGGAATTGGGGGAATAATGGCTTCAAGAGGAATCACTACCATAGGTACAGCGATAGCATTTTTTACATTTGTAGGACGTCTTTTTAATCCCATTCGAAATGTTGCGGATACGTACAACATGCTCCAGCAAACATATCCAATGGCAGATAGGTTACTTGAGATTCTCGAAACTCCTACAGAAAGATCAGGTCCACAGAATGTACATGATGTAAATGTAAAATTTGAAAATGTGTCTATGAGTATAAACGGTAAGGAGATATTGAAAGATATTGATTTAGAGATCAATAAAGGAGAAATTTTGGCAATTGTTGGATCTAGTGGAGCTGGCAAATCAAGTATCGCAAATTTAATGTTGGGACTTCTACATCCAACAAAAGGAAAAGTGCTGATCGGTGGAGTTGATATCGAAGAATTAGATTTAAAAGAATTAAGAAAAAGAATTTTGATTGTGAGAGGGGGAGATTATCTCTTTAATATGTCTATCAGAGAAAATATTGTTTTAGGAGACGAATTTACTGAAAAAGAATTATCTGAAGTTATAGAGATAGCAAAAATAGACGAATTCGCTAAGAATATGGATGTTGTGATTGGGGAACGAGGAATTTCTCTTTCAGATGGTCAGAAACAGAGGATTGCTATAGCTCGTGCAGTTATAAGAAAACCTGAGGTACTGATTCTAGATGAAGCTACTTCCGCTTTAGATTCAGAAAATGAAAAAGAAATATTCGATAATATAAGGAGTTATCTTAAAAATAGCAGCATTATTCTGATTTCACATAGACTTTCTACAATAAAAAAGGCAGATAAGATAATCCTTCTAAAAAATGGACATATAGCAGATACAGGTTCACATGAGGATCTGTTAAAAAAATCAAAGACATATAAAGAGTTGATCGATGAGCAATTGATTCTATAATAATCTGTTTGCTTTGTCTCCAGAGTAGCTTTCTTTCCAGCTGAGGGTATCAACATCTGGAATTCTTTAGGCACCTAAGTACTCAATTGAGTACTCAATTGAAGACAAAGCTTTTATATCTGTTTTAAGAAAGAATAAT
>Ga0190304_1000188_pt1 | contig 28751 bp, 27 predicted proteins | sample 48700712_MG_FD_161670 | JGI IMG/M metagenome (GOLD analysis project Ga0190304, IMG submission 161670) | Hydrothermal vent sediment bacterial communities from Southern Trench, Guaymas Basin, Mexico - 4870-07-1--2_MG | ecosystem: Environmental > Aquatic > Marine > Hydrothermal vents > Sediment ...
AAATATATTTGAGAAAAACATAGCATTTATAGTTCCAATAATAATTGTAAGTATAAATGTAATTATATCGATGTATAGTATAGTACATGAGAGACATAGGGAGATATTTATATTCAATGCTATAGGATTTAATCCTACACAAATAGCTACAATATTTCTTGCAGAATCAATAATATATGGACTACTCGGAGGAGGTATAGGATATCTTGCAGGCTTAGCAACATTTAGAATAATGGCTTATCTATATAGTCATCCTACATCTTTATCGTTTATACTGGGTGTACAGCCACTTATAGTTAGAGCTAAACTGGAGTGGTATTGGAGTATAATAATGATATTATTGTCAATATTGGTATCTATGATTGCGTCATTTAAACCTGCATTAGATGCAGCATTTCTATACTCGCCTACAAAGGTTAAGAAACTAAAGATTGAGGAAAAGGAGAGGGAGAGAAGGGAGGAGGTATATTTAAAGACATATGCTGAGAAAACTATAGGATTGCCGATTAAGGTTGAAGAATCCATTGCTCCCATATTCTTTTCATTTATATATACACGTTTAAAGGATTTAATGCTTGGCTATATAGAGAAGGTTGAGGATCTTGAGGAGCTTGAGGAGGAAGAGTATCCGGATGGAAGGAGAGTAAAGAGATTTGTATTTAAATATGTATTTAAGGTTGATGATAAGCGTATTGTAACAAACAATGAGTTAATTATATCTAAAATGCCTAAAAACAATTATTATACAGCAGATCTTGTAGTTAAGCCATCGATTGGAAAAGAGTTGCCAGTAAAATATATTGATCGGACAGCATCTATCTTAAAAGATATTGTAAAGGACTGGGAGAGGGAGAAAACATATATAGTATAGTTTAGTGATATGTCTTGGCCAATATTATTTTTATAACTGGGACTCCAGGTGTAGGGAAAACTACTGTTGCCAGGCTTTTAGCGAAAAAATTGAGATTAAAAATGCTTAGTCTTCACGATATTGCTATGAAGATTAGACATAAGAGGTATATTAAGGAACTTGAGTCCTATGAAATTGAACCAATATACATTAGGGAGGCTTTAGAGAAAGAGGTTAAAAATATTTATGAAAGTATTATTGTTGAAGGCCACTTAGTTGATTCGATTCCATCTAGTATGGTTTCTAGAGTTATAATTTTAAGAGCTCATCCTAAAGTATTAGAGAAGAGGCTTAGAGAGAGAAAGTATAGTGAGAAAAAGATAAGAGAAAATATTTTATGTGAAATTTTAGACTATATTTTAATTCAATGTCTCAAGGTTTTTGATAGAAATATTATTTGTGAAGTAGATACATCTAACTACAGAGTTGAGGAAATAGTAAATATTATTGAAAATATTCTAAATAGAAATGAATGTGGAGAATATAGTGTGGGGAAGATTGATTGGATAAATATATTGGAGAGAGAAAATTTATTAGATAGATATCTTCTTTCACGAATCTTCTAGCAGATACTATTCTTTTCCAATTATTCTTCGCTAACTATTTTTAAAATATAGTCCTTTATAACCCACCCATAGTCTTCTTTTAATATAAGTATTGCTGCTTGTGGTGGAATTACACCTTTCTCTGTAATTATTGCATCAATATATTCTGGTGGAGTTACATCGAAGGCTGGGTTCCTAATTCTAATTAACATATTCTTCTTTAAAAACTTTTCATCAACTATTTCTAAAGGAGATCTTTCCTCTATTTCAACTAGTTCGCCTATAACTGTAACTGGACTAAACTTATAGGTTTCTGTAGCAACTAAAAAGTTTACTCGAGCTTCATGTGCAGCTAAAGCTATAAGAGATGTACCAATCTTATTTACAACTGCTCCATTTGAAGCAACAGTATCTGCGCCTACAATGACTTTATCAACTTTTTTCATAAAAAATCTTGCAGCAGAGTCTGGAATTAATGTTACATCTATACCTTTTTCTCTAAGAGCTTTATAGGTAATATATCCCTGATATTTAGGCCTGGTTTCTGTTGCGTATACTTTAATACTTTTCCCTCTTAGATGCGCTGCAACTATTACCGAAATTGCGGCAGAACTATTGCAATGGGTCATAATTATATCCCCATTAACTATTCTGCCAGCCCCTATTTCCCCTATTCTTTTAATAGCATGTAAAGAGTATGATATAAATTCTTCAGCTGAATCTATGACAGTTTTTTTCAATTCCATTAATCCATATCCCTCTTCATATCTTTTCATTAATCTAGAAATAATGTATGTTAATGCATTTGGCAGAGATACGGCTGTAGGTCTAGTATTCTTTATCATTTCGGATACTTCTCTCATATATTTTATAAAGCTATCCCTATCTCTACCCCTATATTTCTGTGTAGCAAGTCTAAGTCCATGTGCAGCAGCTCTAGCTATTCTACCAGCACCCCTAATTTTCATTAGACGAATATCATTAGCTATCCTTAAAACTTCCTCTGGAAATTCCATTTAACCACCCTTGCCAGCTCGTTTATAATTAAATTTATATCTTGTATCTTAAGCGGCCAATTATATATTTCCCTCAATATAAATGGAACTGCCTGTGAGGCAATTACACCTTTCTCTGTAATTATTGCATCAATATATTCTGGTGGAGTTACATCGAATATTGGTGAAGACATTTTAACTCTAACCCCTATTTTTTCCTCAATCTCCTTATTAACTAGACTATTTACATTGTAGCTCATTAACTCAACAAGTTCTCCAAAAAATGTTTCCGGAGAAAATTTATATGTTTGCGCTAATACAAATACTCTAACCCTAGCTTCATATGCTGCTAAGGCAACCTCTGACGTTCCAATCTTATTTATAACTGCTCCATTTGAGGCTATAGCTTCACAGCTAATAACAACTTTATCAACTTCCTTCATAAAATATCTTATGGCTGAGTCAACAAATACAGTTACAGGTATATTTAATTTACTTATCATTTCAGCCATCAATAATCCTTCTGCCTCTGGTCTTGATTCAGAAATATATACCTCTACTTTCTTCCTCTCCTTCACTAGGTTTCTTAACATCTCTAATACAACTGTACTATAGGAGAAGGTTAATATAATATCTCCATTGCTTATTCTCTTAGAAGCCATTATGGCTACTGCATGATTATTATCATCTATCTCTCTCCTAACATTATCTATAATATTTACAATAATTTCTCTACTAAGTTTCTGTCTAGCTTCAACTATTCTGCTTAATATTTTTTTCAATGAATTTGCAAGAAGTGCGGATGTAGGTCTTAACTCAATTATTTTTGGTGTAAGAAAAATATATGTCTTTATAATATTATTAATATCCTCACTATTATATGCTATATCCTTAAATTCATCTAGCACTCTTTTCACTATTTGAGATGAGCTAAAAGTTTTTCTATAACGTATATCCTCCAATAGATCTCTATAATATTCGTTGAACATGCTAATACCTTGAGCTAGATATTTAAAGTATATATTATAGTTGGTATCTAATATAGTTTAGTGGAGTTGAGATGAAGGAGTTGGCTTCATGCTTCGATATAGATGGTGTACTCATAGATAATGAGGCTAGATATAAATGGAGTTTAGAGAAAATTGGTGGATATGGATCGCTACGCGAAGCTAAAAATATTTTTTGGAAGTATTTTTTAAGTGAAGAGGCATTAAAATATGATAAGCCGAGGAGAATAGGAATCCTTCTATTAAATATTGCTAGGGAGAAGGGTTATAAAATAGTTATTTTTACTGGTAGACCTCTTAGGTTAAAATATTCTACAATTAGACAGCTTTCATCCTTTAATATATACTTCGATGAAATATATTTTAGAAGGGACAACGATTTCAGAAGAGATTTCGATGTAAAGCTTGAAATTATAAGAGGATTGCTCTACAAATATTCTTTCATAGAGATTCATGACGATGAGAGGGAAGTGCTGGAGGTTTTAAGAAAATATTTACCCAAAGCTAAACTCTACTATCATATAGGTTCAACATATATAATCTTAAATTATCCATAACTTTATTAAATTTTAAAGGTATTAATAGATTTAAAGCTTCATACAATGTGATGATGATGAATAGAATGAAATTATTTGCAATAATATTATCTATAAGTATTTTTAGTGCATATATATTTACAAACTTTATTTTTCCGAAAAGGGGGATGGATAAATTTTCATTGGAATATAAATATATATCTCTAAAAGATATTCCCTCAAATAAGGTATGTATGGTTGCATTGCCTAAGGATTTTGACTGCCATAATCTTAAACATTTTAGTCAAGTGGATAAATATGTATCTAGAATAGCTTTTCTTGATGAAAATGTTGGCATAATTATCGGATTTCCATTTAAGGTTGATGGCGTGGAAATCGGTGAAACTCACAATCTAAATAAAACTATAATTATTAAAATTACATATGGGTCTGGATTACCTGGTCTATTATATTTAAATAGTTTGGATGAGGAATACACGCTTGTTCTTTCGATTAAAAATGGTTCTAACATTATTATGATGTCTGTGGGTGGTATTAAGGATAGAGTTAAGTGTATAGAGGTTTATGGTAAGGTGGTCGACGAAAATGGCGTGGGTGTGAAAAACATTCCCATAAAGCTCTATGCAGTTATGCATATAGATAATATAACTGATATCCGGGTTAATTTATCAAAATATTATCCATTTATTACAAATAGAAACTTGACATCAATCTTATTCTCGGATGAAGAAGGATTTTTTTATACAAGAATTTTTTCTCCAGCCTATGCACCAGATACAGTTTTTCTATTCTATATAAATAACTCTACAGATGGATATTATGTTATTCCGAATAATAGGAATGTGATTTATCAAAATATTACCTTAATATATAGGGGTGATTGAGTGAAGAATATAGAGTATTTCTTTAATCCTAGAAGTATAGCTGTAATAGGGGCTTCTCGGGAGGAAACTAAGCCAGGATATATTATTTTAAAAAATATTGTTGAAAATAAGCGTAGAGAGATATTTAAGGGAGAAATTTATCCCATAAATCCATACGCTAAAAAAATATTAGGTCTACATTCATATCCATCTATACTAAATATCTCAGGAGATATAGATTTAGCTATAATAGTTGTCCCGGCAAAAACTGTACCTAAAATAATGGAGGAATGTGGTAAAAAGGATGTTAAGGCAACTATAATTATTAGTGCAGGTTTTAGTGAAATAGGGAATGTGGAGCTTGAGGATAGAGTTTTAAAGATCGCTAAGAAATATGGTGTGAGAATAATTGGTCCAAACTGTTTGGGAATATTTTCACCATATAATGGTATAGATACCTTTTTCCTACCGATATTTAAGGATCTGAAATCCGGTGGGAGTAGATTAGCAACACCTCGTCCAGACAAAGGCTTTGTGTCATTCATTTCTCAAAGTGGAGCATTTGGCACGGCTGCGCTAGACTATATGTGGGGTGAAAAGATAGGTATAAGATATTTTATAAGTTATGGAAATAGAATTGATGTAGATGAGGCAGATCTATTGGAATATTTAGGTGAAGACGAATATACGCGTACAATAATGATGTATGTTGAGGGTATAGAAAATGGAAGAAAATTTATGAGAATCGCCAGAAGGGTTTCAATTAAAAAGCCTATTATTGCACTGAAATCTGGTAGAACTAGGGCTGGAGCTAGAGCAGCTGTTTCTCATACTGCTGCAATGGCTGGTAAAGATGAAATATATGAGGCTGCTTTTAAACAGTGTGGGGTTATAAGAGCATATTCTATGAGGGATTTCTTTATTTATGCTAAAGCATTAGTATATCAACCTCCAGCCAAGGGTAATAGAGTAGCTATAATTACAGATGGAGGTGGTGCAGGAGTAATGACTACCGATGCATGTGAAATCAATGGGCTAAATGTGGTAAAAATTGGCGGTGAAAGTAGGAAGAAATTGAAGGATCTTATGGATAAAAAAATTTTACCAGAATTTGCTGTGATAGATAATCCGATAGATTTGACTGGTTCAGCGTCAACAGAAATGTATGTCGAGACTTTTAAAATAATGTTGGGTGACAGAAATATTGATAGTATCATAATTTTGGCTTTACATCATGTACCTGGAATAAAGTATCTTGACGAGTTTGTTAAAAGTATAGTTGAAGTCAATGAGAAATATAATGTTGATAGAAAGCCTGTTATTTCCGTAGATATAGGGGGTTCTCCAGCCGCAAATTATGTTAGAGAAGAATTTGATAAACATTTTATTCCATCATATTCTTCTCCAGAGGACGGTGTAATGGCTATTAAAGCTCTATACCTGTTTGGAAAATATTTAAGGAAAAGGAGGGTTTATGGAAAATATGTTAGAAGATGGAAGCCACTGGTATAATTGGTTAATTGACATATTAAATATAATTATAGATTTTATATGGAAAATAATATTGCTTTTCTCAAATCTTCTGGGGATTGAAAAAGAAGTTTCGTCAATACTATTAGTAGAAATATTATTGTTAATTTTTACTTTAGTTTGGATTAAGACTAGGACGCTTAGACTTAAAAGAAAGGTTAGTAAACTTATCGTTGAAGCCGATATATCCAGGGAACCTGGTCTATCTAGAGTGGAGATGTTTAAAATTTCTTTTCTTTCCCTTAAAATTTCAATATTGTATGCTTTTTCAATAATTATAATGATTATTTCAATGTTTATAACTATATTAGCCTTTCAACCATATGATCCACATATATTTTTATCGAGTATATTAATGTATATTGTAGGTTTCGTTATACTTATCTACGCATGGATTCTAACTAAGAGATTTGCTTTAAAAGAGATTGAGAAAATTAAAGAAAAAATATATTTTAAAGATATTTTATAAATATATCTCATAATATACATTATTTTTCGCGTTACTAATTTATATGTCCTAAATCATTAATTTATAGAGACTATAGGGTAGATAAATTGCAAAGAGATTTTTTAGAGAAAACTCTAATTATAATACTAGTATCTTTTTTCATTTGTTCAGCCTATATCATATATAATAACTACTATATAGATTATGGTAGGCCTTCTCTTAAACAGAGACCTGTTAATGAAGAATATGTATGGGGTAGTGACGGAAATGAGGGGTCATTGGTTACCACTAATTTTATAATACATTATTCTACAACAACTGTTTCCAGAGACTATGTTGTACATTTAGCAGAGTATCTTGAAAATGCTTTATCAGTATATGTTAGTAAAATGGGGTTTAGGAAACCGATTTCATCGGAGGCTGATGGAAAAATACATGTATATATAGTTGATTTTAAGGACAATACTCTCGCATTAACTTACTTTAGAAGCGGGCCTCAATGGACTATAAGGAAAATAGAGTTTGACAAAGATATTTCATTGAATAAGTTGAGGGCGGTGGCTGCACATGAGCTCTTCCATTGTATTCAAGCAACATATAATGCTATGACAAACTTTGGTATAGAAGACTGGTTTTTAGAGGGCTCAGCTATTGGAGCTGAAGATGAGGTGTATCCGGATTCAAATAGATATATATATTTTGCCAATAAATGGATGCAGAATCCAGATTTATCCCTAGAATCTAGAAACTATAAATATGGTTGTGCAACATTATTCTGGAAGTATGTATGGGAGTTTTTGGGTGTAGATAGGATTAAAAATATTTTAATCTCATTTTCAAGGATGAGAAACTTTACTGGAGTTGTTAATGGTTTTGGAGGATTAGATAAGTTTAATAAAATTTTCCTAGATTTTGCTGAAACAAATTATTTTAAAGAACGATATAGTGATGGAAAACTATTATATCCAATAAAACTTGTATCCGAGTTTAAGATAGATGAAAACCATATAAATTATACTAAAATTGATGGAGTCAATTTCTATGGACAAGACTACTATGTCTTTAAGTCAACTGAAAATACCATTACTATAAATATTAAACCATATGGTGAAGGAATTTTCGGAAGAATTATACTTTTATATATGAATGGAGATATCAAGAGAATAGATTTCACGAATATTAGCGATAATTTTAGCTACACTATCACTAACTTCAATAGATATAAAAAATGCATATTGGTTATCTCAAATTATAAATATGAGGAGAGAGTTGGATATCGTTTATCTATATATAGTTTTGAAAATCTGAAGATATCTATGCCTAATGGAGAAAACGCTATATATATTGATCCAAGAGGTACAGGAATATATAATATTAATATAAAAAATATTCTTAACACTACGAGTGAAGTATATATTAGGGTTGAAGGCGAGGATTGTAATGTATCTCTAAATATTAATGGAGAAGTTCGGGGAAAATTGAAAATAAATCCAAACAGCGAGGTAACTGTACCATTATACGTTACTGCTCCTCCAAGGCTCAATATGATCGGTAAAATATATGTATATCTATATTCTTCTAAGGAAGGGTTATTAAAGGGTAAGCTGGAGATATCTGTTATTACTACTGGAATGATTGTGGATAGAGTAAAGTATTCTGAACTAGCCAATGTAAATACTACTATAAAGGTATGGGTTCGACTCATATATCAGTTTAATAAGCAACCTGTAGCATATGGAGTTGTAAGAGAGTTACATACAAATCAAAAAGCATATACAAATGAAAGTGGATGGGCGGTATTTTCCCTATCTTCTTCTAGTATAGGGTCTAAAGTATATACAATATATGGTGTAAAGGATAGGAAATATAATTTAACTACATCTGTTAGAAATGCTACATTTACTATTACATGGACATGTCTAAAAATAATTTATGCATATTCGGATAAAAATACTACGCTGATAGGTACTCCTATTAATGTATATGCTAGAGTTGTTTATGCACATAATAACGAGTATCTTAAAGGAGGCATTGTAATGGTTAGAGAATTTAACATATATGGTAAGATAAATTCAACTGGCTGGGTGCATTTTAAACTCATATCTAATAAATATTTAAATCATATCAATATAATACCATTATCAGATAGTTATGGATATATAACTAAGGGCATTCCATTTAAATTAAGGATACGTTGGAGCGGTATAGATATTAAAATTATTCCATCTCCATCATATATAGCTGATATTGGAAGCAATATATCGTTAACATTAAAGCCAGTATGGGTTCACAATTCATCTATAGCCAAAAATTGTATAATTTTTGTAAACAGTACAAAATATGTTTTACATAATATGGATTCTATAAAACTAACATATAGGAGAGAAAATATTTCAAAGATCTTTTTACAGATATATTGTATTAAAGATAATATTAGGAGTAGAACTAGGAATATAACATTACTATGGACCGGATTTAGAGTAGATATGAGGGCGATATCCAAATATAATAATATAGGCGAGATAGTGAATGTAAAAGTAACTGTATATTATATTCATAACAATACTCCATGTAGAAATGCTAGGATAGTTATAGATGATAAGCTTAAATTAACTAACGAGAATGGTACAGCAGTGTTCTCTCTATCCTATATATCTCCAGGTATAAGGAATATTTCGATAACAAGTATTAGAGATCAATATGGCGTATCTAAAATAATTGAAGGAAATAGACATGTAAATGTTATTTGGACATGTATTTCTCCCGCGAAGATAAATATTTATCCACAAATATCGTATATTGGTGGAGAAATATATATATCTGGACAACTTATATATGCCCATGATGGTTCGCCCGTGAAAAATACTATGATAAAAATATTGAATAAAACTACTATTACAGATAATAAGGGATTTTTCAATATAACTTATATTCCACGTAGACTTGGAGTATTCATATTACGGATATATGTAATTCAAAACCCATATGGTATATATAAGGTGAGGATGAATAGAATATACAATATTACTATCGCTACTGAGAAAATATATGAGGGATTAAGTGAAATTAGATCTGCTATATCTCAAGGATATGCGAATAATGAGACGGTTAGAGGATGGAGTCAGGCGATTAAAGAAATTAGTAGAGGAAATATTAGTGGTGCAGAAAAGTTAATTGAAAAAATTATGAAAAATGTGATGTTTAATAGAAAAGTTATGCATAGAATAAATCTACTTAACAATAGAATTGAGAGAGCTAACAGCTTCGGATTTTATCTAATTGGATGGGAAGTTAAAGAGAAAGTTATGATTGCAAAAACATTATATAAGGAAGGTAAATATCAAGAAGCTATAGAAGTATTAGATGAAGCTGAGAGATTATTTAGAAAGACACTAACTTATTCATTATTGCTTATATCCATTTTAACAGCCGCAACTATAGTCTTCGTGTCCTCTAGAATAATTATGTATAAGGATATTTTTGATTAAAAAACTTTAAAATCTACTCTTATTTTATAGACTCTAGGAGCATATGGCAAAACTTTTCTTTTCTCTAATATCTCTATCCTTCTACCATATTTTTTACCATATTTTTCAATAATTTTAATAGCATTTGAAAATAAATCTTCTTCATGACCCCAGTGATAGAAATGTATTATACCCCCTTCTTCCTTTAAGCATTGAAATGCCTCATCGAGAAATAGGTATGCTCCCTTTGGAAGAGGCATAATTACTCTATCACACATTCCATACCATTTTTCAGCCTTATTTCTAACATCTCCTAAAACCGGTATAATTTTATCCTGAACTTTATTTAAAACAATATTTTTAATCATATAGTTATATGCATATGGATTTATTTCAATAGCAACTATTTTCTTTATATCAGGCTTGTGTTTCGCTATCATTATACCATATGGACATATACCTGCAAACATCAGCATTATAAACTCGTTTTCATAAATCTTCTTTACAATTCTCATCCTCTCGGTACTTTCTCTTGGAGAAAAATATACTTTCATGGGATCAAGTAAATATTTACATCCATATTCTATATGAATAACTTCTGTATTAGGGTCTCCTAAAATTAACTCATACTCCCTAACCCTATACTCAGTTTTCCTTTCACCAACCTTTTTTAAAACGCTCTTCACATTTCTATGAATAATCATTATGCCTTCGGCAATAATTTTCTCGTATCCGCTTAATTCAGATGGAATTTCAATAATGGCAACAGCTTTTTCACGTGAACCGATTACATCAAAACTCCTAGGAACATATTGTAATAGATTGCTTGGGATCTTATCTTTTAACAATTCTCTAAGCATCATATAAACCAAAAAATATATGTATTTAAACTATAAATATTATTAAGGGCCGGTAGTTCAGGCTGGAAGAATGCCGCCCTTGCATAGCAAGGGCTAAAGGTAGGCGGAGGTCGTGGGTTCAAGTCCCACCCGGTCCATTTATCCACCCAATACTTCAAAATTTTTTGAACATATTTTCCTAGCTGCTAAACAGAATTTTTCAGATTCTTCTATTTTTTTCTGTAATCTTAACTCAGCACTCTTTCTACATAGATTTGACTCCATTCTACAATTTGGACTGGGTTTTTTACTGCATAACGTGGATACAAATAAACATATTTTTGCTGATTTTTCCCATTCTCCTCTTCTCATCAAGTCTATTGCATATTGACAATATTTTAATGCATTTTTACAATAAAATTCCGATGTACTATATACGATTTCTAAACTCATATATATTCCCAAAACAATATGAGTATAAACATTATTATATCTATCGAATAGGATGAGAGGATGGTTTATAGGTATCTTAGACATGGATTTAAAAGAGCCATTATAAGGAGAATTATAGATGAAAATTATTATATAAAATCCTTTTATCTAGATGTTAATCTACCTAAAATTCCTAAGCCAGGTCAGTTTCTAATGATTATGCCTCCTAACGGAGAGGAGATCCCTATAAGTGTATCAGGACATATTGACGGTCTCATTAGACTGACTATTGCTAGAGTCGGATATACAACAAATTTAATGCACAAATTGTCTATAAATAATATTATTTTGGTTAGAGGACCTTATGGAAATGGTTTTAAACTAAATAATGATAAAAAATATCTTTTAGTTGGAGGCGGATATGGTGTAGCCCCATTAATATATATTGCAGAACAACTTTATGGTAAAACTATTCTTTTACTCGGGGTGAGGAGTAAGAGAGATATTATTTTAATCGATGAGGCTCAAAAATATTGTGGAAAAGTGTTTATTTCGTCTGAGGATGGTTCTATAGGGTTTAAAGGAACTGTTATAGATTTACTTGAAAAACTGGTTTTAACTGAAGATTTTGATGAGATAATTACCTGTGGTCCTGAAAAAATGATGTATAAAGTAATGTTAATTGCAGAAAGATATGGTAAAGATTTTCAGGCATCGCTTGAAAGATTAATGAAATGCGGATTTGGAATATGTGGTTCATGTATACTAGATCCTCTAGGACTTAGAGTATGTGTTGATGGACCCGTATTTGATCTAAAAATTTTAAGAAAAACTGATTTTGGAAAATATTTTAGAGATGAATATGGTAGGAGAGTTGAATTAAAATGACATATGATATTCTTATAAGGGGTATGTGTTACATTGATGGATATATAATTCCACAGTCGATCATTATAAACAATGAAAGGATAGTTGATATAAAAAATATTACATATAGTGTTAATGCTGATAGAGTGATAGATTTTTCTCAGAATCCAAGTATAATTGTCTTTGCAGGATTCATAGATATACATGCACATCTAAGGGATTTGAAATTATCATATAAAGAGGATTTTTATACTGGTACTAGAGCGGCAGCTAAAGGTGGTATAACGATCGTAGGAGACATGCCCAATACTAGGCCAGAGACTACAAGTCTAAATTTATTGGATGAGAAGGATGAGATAGCTAGTAGTAAGGCTTTAATCGACTATGGATTATATGTGGGCTTACCGCAGGAATCGATGAAATTTATAAAGGAATTACCATCCATGAGCCTTAAAACTATTGGTGTAAAAATATATATGTATAAAGATTTCTATGGCAAAAATATAGATGTTTTTAGAAAAATATTAGAAAAAATTGCAGAATACGGTCTACCCACAGTTGTACATGCAGAGAATCCCAGATTTTTTAGAAATGGTCTTAGACCAGTTGAATCGGAGGTTTCGGCAATAAAGGATATATTTAATTTAAAAAAGAATATTGATTTTAAATTACATATAACTCATCTATCTTCTAAAAAGGGATTAAATTTAATTAGAAAATTAAGGAGGAGAAAAATATTTACAATAGATACATGTCCCCATTATCTTATCCCATTAGCGGAGAAAAATATTGTACCAAAAACTCTACTAAAAGTTTATCCCCCATTACGTAGTAAAGATGATTGTAAAGCATTGTTAAATGCATTAAGATATGACGTTATAGACGTCATTTCATCAGACCATGCTCCACATACATCTAATGAAAAAATGAGGGAATGGAGAGACGCTCCACCAGGAATACCTGGAATTGAAACAATGGTTCCAATATTATTTACACTATATAATAGGGGAGTTTTATCACTCTATAATATAGCTTCATTATTATCCGAAAATCCAGCAAAAATATTATCTATACCTAAAGCAGGTTTAATTAGAAAGGGATTTTATGCAAATCTAACAATAGTAAATCTAAAGAGAGAAAAAATTATAGATCCATCTAAATTCGAGTCAAAGGCAAAATATAGTCCATTTGTAGGAATGAAAGTAAGAGGAATACCTATAATGACGATTGTAAGGGGGAAAATTATTATGGAGGATGAAGCGATAGTAGGTGAAAGAGGATTCGGCAGAAATATAAAATCATATTATAATCATCAATTAAGTTAATTAATCTCCAAGCAATATGTAGATTGGTGTTGTTATGAAATTAATATACTTTGTTATCGATGGAGCAGCTGATAAGATAAATGGTCCAACATCTTTGGAGAAAGCTAATAAACCCGCTCTAGATTCGCTTACACCTAAGGGTAGATGTGGATTAATGTATACTATAGGTAAGGGAATTGCACCTGAAAGCGATTCAGCAGTATTTTCAATACTGGGATATAATCCACATGAGCATTATATCGGTAGAGGTCCTGTAGAGGCATTGGGAGCCGGATTCGATTTAAAGAGCGGATATGAGGTAGCTTTTAGAGCCAATTTTGCTACAATAGATCCCAAAACATTAAGAATTATTGATAGAAGATGTGGTAGAAATCTTAGGAGCGATGAAGCTAATGAGCTAGCTAAAGTTGTTGACGGAATGGATCTCGAATTACATGGTGGATATGCTAGGGTTACAGCGACAGTTGGACATAGAGGTGTGGTTATCATAGGTAGCAGAAAATATAGATTATCGGATAACGTTGGAAATACTGATCCAGCCTATGTAAAAGTTGGAAAAATCTCTATGGCTGCTAAAAGTTTTGAGATGAAGCTTACTCAATGTAAACCTTTAGATGAAAGCATAGAAGCTAGAAGGACGGCTGAACTTGTAAACATATTTACCAGAAAGACTATAGAATTACTTGATAATCATCCAGTAAATATCAAGAGAGCTGCTAAGGGGTATTTAAAGGCAAATGTCTTACTTCTTAGAGATGGTGGCGGTGAAATAGTTAAGGTAAAACCTATAAATGAGTTATTTGGAATGAGGTTTGTAGCTGTAGCTGAAATGCCTGTTGAAAAGGGTATAGCTAGACTTGTGGGAATGGATGTAGCTGAAGTACCTCCTCCATCAGAGAATCATGTATCAGATTATAAAAATAGACTTGAAATTACATTGGGGCTTTTAGAAAAATATGATGCAGTATATGTTCATTTAAAGGGTCCCGATGAACCTGGACATGATGGAAATTTTGAGAAAAAGGTTAAGGCTATAGAACTCATAGACAAATATTTTACAAAACCTTTACTCGAATTAATAGATCTCGAAGATACGGCTATAATAGTTACCTCCGATCACGCAACTCCCTGGATATATAAGAGACATACAGACGATCCTGTACCAGTATTAATCTATATTCCGGGAATAAATGGAGACGGTATATCTAGATTTAGCGAAAGAGACTGCAAAAATGGGTCTCTTGGAATAATAGAGCATGGATGGAAATTACTTCCAATAGTATTTTCATTTATAAATAAACTAAAATCTTAAGATGTAAAAATGATATATTAAATTATGAGGGCCATACTCCTCTAGTTTTAATGGCCTCAGCAACCCTTCGTACAGCAATCATATATGCAGCTTCACGCATATTTACATTCTCTTCTTTATATATCTCATATACCTTATTAAAAGCCTTCACCATTTTTTCATCAAGTTTTTCTCTAACTCTTTCAAGCGTCCATTGTTCTCTAGTTAGATTTTGGACCCATTCAAAATAGCTTACAGTTACACCTCCAGCATTAGCTAAAATATCTGGAATAAACAAGACACCCTTTTCATGCAATATTTTGTCAGCTTCTAATGTTAATGGACCATTTGCCCCCTCTGAAATTATTTTTGCATTTATATTATCTGCGTTTTCTCTTGTAATAACACCTTCAATTGCAGCTGGAATTAAAACAGTTACATTTAATTCCAATAATTCTTTATTAGAAATATTTTTTGCTTTAGGATAATTTATAACTGATCCGGTTTTCTTCTTATGCTTTAAAACATCTTCTGGATTTAGACCATCTGGATTATATATTCCTCCCTTTGAGTCACTTACAGCTATAATTTTAAGTCCAAATTTATGTCCTATAGAAGCAGCATGATAGCCGACATTGCCATATCCTTGTATAGCTACTGTGGTATCCCTTACCTTTAATCCAAGTCTTTTTAACGCTTCTAAGGTTACAATAATTACACCTCTACCTGTAGCTTCAACTCTTCCCTCAGATCCACCTATTGATAGAGGTTTACCGGTTATCGCTGCTGGACTATTTTCTCCCCTAATTGCACTATATGTATCCATCATCCACGCCATATTTTGTGGACCCGTATTTACATCTGGTGCAGGAATATCGGTATAAGGGCCTATTATCCTACTTATTGAATAAATGTATGCTCTGGAGAGCCGTTCAATTTCCCTTAAAGACATCTCTTTTGGATTACAGACTACACCTCCCTTAGCTCCTCCAAATGGCAGATTTATTACAGCAGTCTTCCAGGTCATCCACATAGCTAATGCTCTGACTTCATCTAAATTTACCTTTGGATGAAATCTTATACCACCCTTTGTAGGACCTCTAGCATCATTATGTTGAACTCTATATCCAGTAAAAATCTTTATATCACCATTATCCATTCTTACTGGAAAATGTACAATAAGTTCCCTCTTAGGATATTTAAGAATATTTAGAATCCAATCCTCTAAATTTATTAACCTAGCAACATCCTCCAGCTGTTTTATAGCATTTTCATAGGGATTATAATTCAAAGACGATCACCATTAACAATATATAATTTTTAATTATAAAATGTTAATGTGATTACAAAGATTAAAAATATTTTTACTTTTCTATTAATTTTATTTTACTCTTCTTCAAGTAAACTGTCAATAAATTCTTCTACATTTTCTTCCTCCTTTTCCCCTTCTACTATTCTTTTTCTTTCCTCAACTTTAGCTTCCTCCATTTTGGGAAATGCTTCTGCAGGGATTTTTTGTTCAAGAGCCTCAATTTTTCTCGAGAAAAATATTATAAGAATACCGAAAACAATAATAATGATAGTTATTGCTAGGATCATCGCTTGAACAATGAAGGGAGCCCCCTTCCTTCTAATATACTCTATATAACCTAATATGGGTATTCCCCCCAACTCGACCACGATAGGTGATAGGGGGATCAATATTCCTAGAATAATTATTAAAATCGATGCAATTATCGATATTCTCATTGAGACACCTATCTCATTTTATTGATTTATCAAGTCTAAAATAATATTGGTTATTTTATCTTTAAATAATATATAATCTTTTCTATAAGACCTATTTAAGATATAGAATACCCAATATATTCAAAACTGATAAAAAAATAGAGAAGAATTTAAGTTATATATATTTTCTACAGTTATAACAGTACCAACGCTTATATTGTGGAATCCATGTTGCAGGTTTTCCACAGTAAGGACAAATCTTTTTCTCCGTTGGACCTGGAGTGGGCGTGGTAGGTGTCGTCGTAGGTGTTGCTGCTGTCGGCGTCACCGGTTTAGGTATTTCTACTTCTTTTCCCAATATAACTATATCTCCAACTGTCTTTACATCAGTCCAGTCAACGGTTAAAGTAGTTCCAGCCCGGGTCTTTATAAATAGTTTTATTTCGGTTGTTCCGGGTTCGAATCCGATATCCTCTACAATTCCAACATATTTTCCTGAGGGAGTATATACCTGCATTTTTAAAATCTTACTTCTAGATATTGCCAAGTATATTCACCTAAATATTAATATTATACCTATTATTTAAAACTTATCAAGATATTTTAAATATATGAAGTGAATTTATATTTTTAGATGCAATAATACTCTGAATAATATTTTTAAGTTTTATTATATTGTCTAAATCTATGTTCAAAATTGTATAAAAATAAAGATAGTTGGATTAAGGAAATATTCATACCTACACTATAAATTATGAATGATGCATGTGATTATATATACGAATCTAGCGATCTAGTACTCATAGTTCATCTATATTGGACTGGGCTGGTTTTAGATGATTTACATAGCTTAGTAGATAGATCTTAGATGAAATTGATGTAATGAAAGATAAAGAGACAAAGGTTTTATAAAAATGGGTAAAAATGAAAATAAATATAGATTTTAATGAACAAGGTAATTTTCATTCACATAAATTCGTATCCATGTAAGAAGTATATGATATTGTGTATTAGTCATATACCATGCTATAATATAAAATATTAATGACCTAAATGTCTAATAATATGGATGATTATGTTTAGGAATAGAGATATAATATCTATATTAGATTTTAATAAAAATGAATTGGAAGAGTTGTTTAAAGTTGCTAGACTTATGGAAAACGTAGCGGTTCATGGAACAAATATTCTAGTGGGAAAAATTTTGGGGGAGGTCTTTTTTGAACCCAGTACGAGGACTAGACTAAGTTTTCAAAGTGCTATGTATAGGCTTGGGGGGAAAGTTATATCATTAATGAGTCCGTCTACATCATCTATAGCTAAGGGAGAAAATTTAGCGGACACCATTAGAATGATTGAATCATATTCTGATATAATTGTTATTAGACATAGAATTGAGGGTGCTGCAAAACTTGCAGCAGAGGTGTCTAGTAAACCCATAATTAATGCTGGAGATGGTACTCATCATCATCCAACTCAAGCTATGATTGATCTATATACCATTAAAAAATATAGGGGATATATTGATGGATTAAATATAGGTGTTCTTGGAGATCTAAAATATGGTAGGGCTGCAAATTCATTTATATATGGATTAACTCTATTTAAGCCGGATAAAATATATCTAATTTCTCCAAAATCTTTAAGGCCTAGGGAAAGAGTATTAAAATTTTTAGATAAAATTGGCATAAACTATGATATGTATGATGATGTAAAGAAAGTTATTAAAAATATAGATGTTCTTTATGTTACACGTATACAGAAAGAAAGGTTTCCACATCCGGCCGAGTATGAAGCAGTAAAAGGTAGCTATAGAATCGACCTAAAAATTTTAGATAATGTAAAGAAGAATTTAATGATAATGCATCCTCTACCGAGAATAGATGAGATATCATTAGATGTAGATAATACTCCATATGCATATTATTTTAAACAAGCTGCTTTGGGTGTGCCGGTTAGAATGGCTCTCATCTCTTTAATCCTAGGTGTTGTGAAATGAAGAAAGGGGAACTAGTCGTTAGAAAAATTAGAAATGGTACAGTTATAGATCATATACCTGCTGGACAAGCATTGAATGTTCTTAAAATAATCGGTGTAAAGGGGGATTCGATTATAGCTATAGTTATGAATGTAGAGAGTAAAAAAATTGGTAAGAAGGATATTGTGAAAATAGAGAATAAGGAGCTTAGTATGGATGAATTAAATAGAATTGCACTCATAGCTCCAACTGCTACAATAAATATTATTCGAGAATATGAAGTTGTTGAAAAAAAGAAGGTGACTATTCCAGATAAAATTATAAATATATTTAAATGTCCCAATCCAAATTGTATAACTAATCAGCCTAGAGAACCCATAAAACCTGTTTTTAAACTAATTTCAAAGCGACCACTTATATTTATGTGTGAATATTGTGGTACATATATTTATAGAAAAGATATTTTAGCACAATTTGTCTCATAAACATATTATTGTAACTATTATATCAATACAAATATATATCGTTGTTTAAATCATATTTGATAGACTCTATATGGTGTATTATTTTGATTAACATAATGTTTCTATACTTTGCTATAAAAATGGCATTTAGAAATATGTGGATTAGGAAAATGCGTACTTTCCTAACTATTTTAGCTATTTCCTGGAGTGTTGCAACACTGGTAGCATTAACTACGCTTGGAGTGGGGATAAGAAATAGGATTGCAGATGAGATAGGAAGAGTATTGAGATCTGATATAATTATTTCTGAGGAAAGTATAGCGATTCCGAGTCAGGTAACTGGGATTATAGGAAGTATACCTCATGTAGATAGTGCTGTGGGTACTATATTTGTTCCAGCAAAAATTGGGAAGAGAAGTATAAATATTATAGGCATACCTTCCTCTCAACTAGATTTCTTTGAGCTAAAAATGATTAAAGGAGATATCTTTAATAATGATGAGGAAAACGAGATATTGTTGGATGAAAATGTATATAGATCCCTAGGATCTCCAAGTATTGGTAGTAATATTAGAGTTACAATTAGTTATGGCGGTTTTTATGAAGAAGCCACTTTTCGACTAAAAGGTGTTTTTAAGAGTGGAGGCTTCTTTCTCTCATTGACTGGAATAAATTTTGCTATAGTCCCATTGAGTAGGCTTCAAGATATGTTGGATAGAAAAGGTTTTGTTAACTATATTTTTATTAAAACAGATGATAAAAAGATGATTGAAGAGGTATCTCATAGCATTAAGAGTATATTTCCTAAAGCATCTCTTATAAAAGAAACTGATATTGCAAGTGCTGTTACAAGGGTTTTAGATATAGTTCATGGAATGCTTATGGCTATAACTTTAATTGGGCTACTTGTTGCTGCAATGGGTGTAATGAACACTGTAATGATGTCTATTAGAGAAAGGATTAGAGAGATTGGTATAATGAAGGCATTAGGTGCAAGGGGTGGCGACATCTTTATGATATTTATTATAGAGATAGTCTTCATGGGTATAATTGGAGGATTGCTTGGAATATTTTTTGGATACATAGGTTCATTTGCTCTAAAGGATTTAGTTATACGTCTCGGATTAACGTTTAATATAGTTATTGAACCACAAATAGATTCATTTATAGAGGGATTTTTAATAGCCATATTTGTATCAATATTATCTGCATCTTATCCAATATTAAAGGCTGTTAGAATTAGACCTTTAGAGGCGATAAGATTTGAATAGGAGAGTTATATTAGAAGCAGAAAATATAAGTAAAATATATGAGATTGGAAAATATGTTGAGGTAAGGGCATTAAAAAACGTGAATTTAAAAATATATGAAGGAGAGATTATCATTATAATGGGTCCTTCCGGTTCAGGCAAAAGTACTTTACTAAATATTTTAGGTACACTTGATAAACCAACTAATGGTAAAATTTATCTAAATAATAGGGATATAACAAATTTATCTGAAAGAGAATTGGCTAGTGTGAGATTGAATGAGATGGGTTTTGTCTTCCAAGCATATAATTTAATCTCTACATTAACGGCACTTGAAAACGTCATGTTTCCAATGGTTTTAGCTAAAAAATATACTTTAAAAGAAATTAGGGAAAGAGCTGCAGAACTATTGGAACTAGTTGGATTAGGGGAAAGATTAAATCATAGGCCGATTCAATTATCTGGTGGTCAACAGCAGAGAGTTGCTATTGCAAGAGCTCTGGCGAACGATCCATCGATAATATTAATGGATGAACCCACTGGAAATGTTGATGTAAATTCTAGTGCAATTATATTAAAGATAATAAAAATGCTTAACAAGTTTTTTGGGACAACGTTTATAATAGTTACTCATAATCCTGAAATAGCTGTTATAAGTGATAGAATAATATATATTAGAGATGGAAAACTGTATGAAACAAAGAAGATACCTAAAATAAATTTAAATAGAAAGATAGATGAGAAAAAAATTTTACGGCTTCAAATATCTCTGTTAAAAAACGAATTAAAGAGATTAAAATATTTAGTGGATAGAAACGAAATAGATACCGATACCTATCTAACAATAGTTGAAAAAACTAGGTTAAGAATAGAGAGAATTGAAAAAATATTGAGTAGTGATATTCATGAAAAGTAGGGAGATTATATTAGTTTTAATCATACTTTCTATAACAATGAATGTGAATAAATTTTATTGTAGGGAAGATATAAGTGTAAAGAAGGAGATACTCTATATATATAATCTAGATATAAATGGGACTATACTTACGTCAAAAATTAGGGTTAAAATCGAAGTTTATGGAGACTTGAATGGTAGAAATATAACAATTATAGATAGGGTAAGGGGTTTAAATATAAATTCGCTTGAAATGCTTGAGGGCCCAAATCCCAATAAAAACATTAGTAATGGAGATATATGTGAACTTTATTGGAGTATTTTTGCGGAAAAGAATTATATTGTTATAGAGTATAGGGGGGATATTTTAAGTAAACCTCCATTAAATATTAATCTTTATATTTATTCTAGAAATATGGTTTTCGATAAAAATTATTATTTGCTTCGTAACCTAAGTGAGAGAAGAGTCTTAAAAATAGACATATTTATGGAAAATATTAGAGAGGATAGAAGAAATGTGGAGAACGAGGATATCATATTGCCATATATAATGTTGTTTGGATTAAGTTATCCGGAAAAATATTTTAGTGCCACAGATTTTACATCTCAACCAAATATTACAGCCCGTCAACAAGATAATGATATAGCATATTGGAACATATTTCTACAACATAGTTTTAACCTATCATTTAAAATATATGTAAAGAGTATAGGTATATGGAAGAGTATATGGATACCACCATTATCTATAGATTTGATAGACGATCCATGGAATATTCTAAATAATGTGGAGAAAAATATTAAAAAACTTGAAAAAGCAGTTAATGAAACAGAATATATGTTGAATCAACTTATATCTATGCGAGACGAACTCAACAATATTAGTACTCAAACAGATATATTAATAAATGCTACAGAGAAGTTAGGGAAGGCTGAGATAAAATATAGTAAAGATATCTATGCATTATATTTTACATTAAATACTTTTTATCTAAATATCAGGTCTCTCGACATAAATAGTACTCAAAGATATTTATACAATTTATCTAAAACTATTGATAAAACAATAGATACTCTAAATGATTTAAAGAAAAACTATAACTTGAGCGAGCCAGCTACAAGGGTTATAGACAATATTATTGGCAATCTAAGCTACATGGAGGGTATCATATCCAATATAGATTTAAATAGAATTGAAAAAAATATTAGGAAGTTTGAGGAACCAATAAATTCATTAAAAGAATTTTCATATGTATTGAGAAATCTTGGAGAAATGCATCTAAAGTTTGCAGAGCTATTAAGAAATCAGACACCGTCAAATCTAAACGAAAAGATAGATGAATTAAATAGTAGGATAGATGAGTTAAGTAAAGAAAGAGAGGATTTAAATAAAACTCTATATAAGCTCTATGCATTAAGAGATATTGCCATAGAGAAAATAAAGAATTATAGGTCATCTATAAGTATATTTATAGATGGAAGGAAAATAGATGAAGAAAATATAAGTATTTCTTCTAAAATAGAGATAGGAATAAAGATTCCATTACTGGTTTCGGAACTAAAGATAGAAGGTGAAGAAAACGGGGAGGAGAGGGCTGAAAACCAATATAATGTTTTGAAGTCGATATTGATATACATATTTCTAATAACTTTTCTCATATTTATTGTAAACATGGTTTTAAGAAAATTTAGAAGAAAGAAGGTTAAGAGAATAGATGCTAAAGAGGTGGAGAAGCTTTTAGATAAGATAAGTAATATAGAGAAAAAGCTATAAGCCATATACTTCTAAATATTTCTTAAACACTATATTCCAATTATACTTATTACATACATCTTTATATGCTGTTTCTGCAAGCCTTTCCATATAACTGTAATTGTCAAAGGCGTTTCTTATTGTAAAAGCCAACGTATCTGGATCTTCAGGTTTTATTAAAATACCATTTTCACCATTTCTTATCAACTCACTATTACCACCAACATTTGTAGCTATTATAGGAGTCTTACATGCCATGGCTTCTAAAATAGATGTACTTAAACCTTCTATGCGTGATGGAAGGACAAATAAATCGGAACCTTTAAGATATTTTAACGCTATTTTTCTCGGAAGAAATCCCTTAAAATGAATATTTTTAGAAGTATACCTTTTTTCTAAATTATTTCTTAATGGACCGTTTCCAATTGCTATCAAGTCTATATTCTTTAGAATATCCTTAGTAAATGCTTGGAGAAGTATGTCTATACCCTTCTCTTTAGAAATTCTACCTATAAAGACTACTTGTCTCGGATGTTCACGTATACCATTTTTCGGAATAATATTTAAGTCTATTGCATTTGGAATATATATTGGATTATAGCCAATACTCTTATAATATTCATAAGAGCTTTTACTGACGACTGTAATTGTATCAATATGTTTAAAAAATCTTTTTTCATAGAATTTAGCAACTTTATTCCAGAATTTTCCATGAATATATTCGATACTCTTACTAAATATTCCATGTATTGTAAGAATATGCTTACCTCTTGTAGTTAGCATGGGTATAGCTGTGATCGCTTCATGACCATGCACTATATCATATTTTCTTAGAAAAATCTTTGGAATAGAAAATAATGCGAAGGAAGGGTTCCTAAACCCACTTTTATTAATTATAAATGTATTTTCACTGGAGACAACTTTAATAGTAAATCCTTGCTCTCTAAGTTTTCCTATAAGCGTGCTTACGTGTTGTGCAACACCACCTATACCTTCAGTCTTAGGGGAGATCATTAAAATTTTCATGAATTCACTACACCATTTCATTAAAATATTTCTCCATTCTATCGATAGCTTCAAAAATTACTTCTGGTGTTTCTATCACAGGTGCAAAGCTAAGTCTAATATAGCTTTTCATTCCAAAATCTGTTCCAGGAGCTAATGCAACCTGCCATTTATTTAAAAGGTCATTGCATGCCTTACGTGAATCGTCCATATATTTCTCTATATTAAAGAATACATAGAATCCACCCATAGGTCTAATAATATCTATCTTAGGCAACTTTTCTTTCAAAATATCTATAGTTTTAGATGCTATTCTACCATACTTTATCCTACTCTGTTCATGAAAATCTTTCATAATTCTAAGATTCTCCTTTTTCTCAAACAATTTTGCTAAAATTGCCTGAACCAATCTACTTGGACATAATATTCTAGCCTGCTCTAAAGCTACCAATCCTTCAATAAGGTTTTCGTTGGCAACTATATATGCTATACGCCATCCCGGGATTCTAAATTCTTTTGAGAGAGAACACATCCATATTTCATTTTCACGTGGACTTCTAAAGAAATATTTAGGATATTTCTCGAAGCAGAATGTGCGGTATGCTACATCGATTAAAACCCATATAGATTTTTCCTCAGCTATATCAATTATACCACTCAATGTTTTTTCATCAAATATTTGTCCATCAGGATTTCCTGGAATAGTTAGTATAATTAGGCGTGTAGAATTATTTATTAAGTCCTGCAGTTGATCTAATAATGGGTTAAATCTATTATTGCTAATGATATTCCAATACTTTATCCTAGTGTCTAAACCATTTTCCAACAATATTTGTCTCCTATAGTTTAGATAATAGGGTCTTGTCAATATAACTTCACTATCCTTATCTAATATAGATTTTATTATTGCTGCAGTTAACTCGGTGCTTCCCAGCCCCACAATAACTTCTTCTTCAGAAATATTTCTATCAAAAATATATTTTTCATACTCAATTATTTTTTGAATAAATTCTGGTTCACCCTTAGTAGTACCATATCTAGTTATTTCATTAAAATATTTAGGATTTTCTGCAATGCTTAAAATAGTTTCCCTAATAATGTTTGGCGGCGGATCCTGCGGCCATCCTCCTCCAAGATAAAGTAATTTACGTGGAAATTTTTCTGGATGCATTCTATACTCAGTAACTATACTCATTATCTCTCTTATTGAACTAGGATTTTCAATAGCATACTTAACTATATTGGATAGAGGATATCTGAACATCTATTATATGCACCTCACAATATAGATAAATAAATTATTTATAAATATGTTAGCAAAAATCTTAATCTCATTTGGAAAATACTTTAGTTAATCCTGTCTTTAACAATATTTCACATAGAATATTCCCTAAAATAATTATTGAGATAGTGCTTCCAATGAATAATCCTATAATACTGATTATTAATGGTATATTTAATAGTATTGAGAGGTAGACGCCTACACTTATACTGACAAATATATCTCCAATTATTGAGGAGATAATTCTATATTTTCTACTCCTATTATATGCAATCCTATACACCATATATCCAGTTATAAGGTTTACGATACTACCTATAGTTGCATCGATTAAAATAAGGGGAAGGGCTCCCCAAGGAGCCATAAAGTTTGCTAGAAAGCATCCTATAAAAAGTCCATATATAACGGGCTTACCGAAGAGTGCTGGGAGAAGAAGTAGTGCATCTGCTATTCTAACCTGCCATACATAGAATGAGAGTGATGGAAACATGACTACAAGTAATGCATATAATGATGCAATTATAGCAGATAAAGCTATATCTTTACTATTCATGCGCTAAACCAACTATATCCTTAATATCCTTATAACCATATCTAGATAAATATATTTTTATACCATTCAATATCTCCTTAAATATCTTTAATCCACGTATGCTTATGACAGATCCTACCTGTACAGCATTTGCTCCAGCCAGCATAAATTCAATTACATCACGCCAATCCTCTACTCCTCCAACTCCAATTAAAGGAATATTTATTTTTCCATATAGCTCATATATTATTCTGACAGCTATTGGATGTATCGCTGGACCCGATAATCCTCCAATCCTATTCGATAAAACTGGTTTTTTGAGATCGACGTCTATCACCATCGCCTTTACAGTATTTATTGCAGAAATACCATTGGCTCCAGCTTTTTCAATAATACGGGCAATTTCTATAAATTTATCTGTAAGACCAATTTTTACAAATAGTGGTATTTTTAAAATACTTTTAACTTCAGATACAATTTTATAGGTTAATTTATGGTCCATTAAAACTTCTATACCATATCTTTCTGCATGAGGGCATGAAAGATTTAATTCTATTCCATCTACCCCATATTCTTCACATTTCCCACACATCTCTATAAGTTGATCAACCCTATTTCCAGCCAAACTAACAATTATAGGTATATCTATATCATCCATCAATGGGAGTTCATTTTCGAGAAAATATCTATATCCTGGATTAGTTAGTCCAACAGCATTTATTAACCCGGCTTTAACCCCAACAATAATCGGAGTACTATATCCCTTTCTAGGCTTATATGTTAAGCTTTTTGTAATAATACCTCCAACATTATATTCGGAAACTCTTTTTAAAATAGAACCAGTGGTACCAAGTATGCCTGAAGCAAGTATTAAAGGATTTCTAAATAAAATACCACTTACATTTACACTAAGATTCATATATCCTCCATAAATATAATGATTAGAAATTTAAATAATTTAGCTAGAATCGTGGAGTAGATAATCAAATATTAATATTTCCTATTTCATCTATTATTTAATGTCAAGGAAATTTTATGATAGAATTAAGAGTTTTCAGAAAAAGTCTCCAATAATATTTGCAGCAGATTTACTGGATTTTAATAGAATAAATAGTATTTTAAACTGTATAATTAAATATATAGGTGGTGTAAAGATAGGCCTTCCCCTACTTCTATCATTTGGATTAAATAATATAGGTAAGATTATAGAAAAATATCGTTCTCAAACTGTTTTTATAGCGGATTTAAAGCTTGCAGACATAGGCTTTATAAATAGAGTTAATAGTGAAATATTGTTTAAAGGGGGCTTTGATGCTGTTATAGTTCACGCATTTATAGGGAGAGATGGGTTACTTCCCATTGTGGATCTTGCAGAGAAGATGGGGAGAGGAGTATTTACAGTATGTGCTATGAGTCATAAAGGTGGAGAAGAATTTTTAAATAAAAATTATGAAAGGCTATTAGAGATATCTATTACAAGTAGGGTTGATGGACTAATTTTGCCAGCTACATACACAAGATATATAAAATATGCTCGTAAAATGGATAAAAGAATATTGATATTATCACCCGGCATAGGTTTTCAGGGGGCAGATATAGGTAGTGCATTAGATGCTGGAGCCGATTTCGAGATAATTGGAAGAACAATATATTTATCTAGGGATCCATGTAGTACTGTTAAACATATATTGGAGAAGTTGAGGAGATATGGATATCGATGAGCTGATTATAAATTTATATAAACATGGATGTATATTAATAGGAGATTTTAAACTATCCTCTGGAAAATGGAGTCCATATTACATAGATTTGAGGAGGATTCCATCATATCCAAGTCTATTTAATGATGTAGCCGATATCTATGTTGAAAATATAAGGAGTATGGATTATAATTTTTATGGAATTGTAGGTATAGCTACTGCTGGAATACCTTTAGCAACTCTAATAGCATATAAATTAAATAAACCATTAATATATGTGAGAAAGGAGTCTAAGAGTCATGGAACAAAAAGGGATGTTGAGGGAATATTTGATAAGAATAGTAGATTATTGATTATAGATGATGTCATTACAACCGGATCAAGTATATATAATGCTATATTAAAAATTAGGAAATATGGAGGTATAGTGGATAGAGGCGTGGTGTTAATTGATAGGGAGCAGAATGGAATTAAATTTTTAAGGGAAAATGGAATACATGTTAATGCAATTATAAAAACATCTTATTTATTTAAAGTATTATTAGAAAATAAATGTATAAGTTATAAAGAATATAAAAAAATAGTAAAATATATTTCAGATATCAGTTAATTATACAAAAATTAATTTATAGCGAACCTTTAATATACTATTACTATTATATTTTACTGATTGAAATGAGATATGAGAAGAGGGTCTTAAAGTATTTTCCATATAGTTTTAGAGAATATCAAAGGGAGGCTGTGCTTTTCATATATAATAGTATTAAAAGTGGCTATAGGAATATTATGTTTCATGCGCCTACCGGCTTTGGTAAAACACCTGTAGTTTTGGCGGCAGTTTTACCATATATTATGAGGGGGTATAGTGTTATATGGAGTGTTAGAACTGGTAATGAGACAGATAGACCTATCGAGGAAATAAAGGTTTTTGTCGAAAAACTTGGATTAAAGATATTTGCTTTGTCCTTTAGAGGTAAGAGAGATATGTGTTTGCTGGCTAGAGAGAAGTTTAGGGAAGGTGTGGGATACGATGAAGCATCATTTATATGTAAAAATTTTAGGGAGAAATGCCCATATTATATAAATTTATCTAGAATGTTAATGCTATA
>Ga0190304_1000189_pt1 | contig 28740 bp, 31 predicted proteins | sample 48700712_MG_FD_161670 | JGI IMG/M metagenome (GOLD analysis project Ga0190304, IMG submission 161670) | Hydrothermal vent sediment bacterial communities from Southern Trench, Guaymas Basin, Mexico - 4870-07-1--2_MG | ecosystem: Environmental > Aquatic > Marine > Hydrothermal vents > Sediment ...
TATCGATATATCAAACAACAACCATAATATATAATATTAGAGATTGTTGATATAAAGTGGATGTCGCAGGTTCAAATCCTGCTACGCCCACTTGGGCTCGAAATATCTTTTAGGAGATTTACCATACAAGATGATTGATTGCATTAGTATAGAAATATGAATAAAGAACAAGTAATTAAAGAAATTAAAAAATGAGTAGATATAGAAATATTCAATCCGAGAAATTTTCCGCCAGGCGGTAACTATTGAGAATGCCAAAGATACACAAGTAAGCAGAAATAAAATAAATGCAAGGCATACCGGAACGAGATAAATTATTTAGAGTAATGCGGGCGTGGCATAGATATAGATATAGTTTTTGCGGAAATGCGAGACATTGGTTTATTAAATCAGGCAAAACAGTCTTCTGGTATATATTATAAGGCTACTTTTAATAAAAAGGGCAGAGAATTAAAATATGATAAAATTTACTTCAGCTGGGAGATTCTAATTTTAATAAACAAAAATAAAAAACTAATATGCTAAGAGTATTTATCGGAATATTAATTACTGCCGTTGGATTCATGATTGTTTGGAAATCAGAAAAAGTTTTTAGATTTTTCGGAAGAAGCGCTTGGGCTGAAAAACATCTTCAGTATGAAGGGGGAAGCCATTTATTTTATAAACTAATAGGAGTAGCAGTAATTATGGCAGGGCTTTTTTTAATCAGCAATATTTGGCAAGATATTATGGGAGGGGTAGCAAAACTATTTACATAATAATACGGGCCTATGGTTTAATGGTAGAACACTACGTTTGCAACGTAGAAATGGCAGTTCGATTCTGCCTAGGTCCACTTTATTACATACTAAAAATTGTCAAATAAAATGATTACAGATCAACAAATCGTTAATAAAATTAACAAGAGAATTGAGAACAAACCTCTTTTATACATCACTCGCAACAAACAGCGAGCGCTAGGGATAGAAAAACTATTAATAAATTATAAAATAATTACAACCATTCCGTTAAAAGATACTGCTGAAATTATTGCAACAACAGATATTCCAAAGGGGATGATAATCGTTTTTAAAAACAATTCTAAAATACAAAGAACAAGTAAAAAAAAGGGAGTCGTATTATTAAATCCTGATTTTCATTTAGCGGAAAAATATGAGAATAAAATAAGCCAGTATCAATGGTTGAAAAAAATCATTCCAGAATACTTACCTTCTATTGCTATCAAAACTCCCAAAACTATTTCCTTTTCAGAATTAGAAAAAAAAATAGGCAAACCATTTATATGTCAATTTAATCATAGCCATAGTGGGAAAGGAACACAAATAATTAAAGATAAGCAAGATTGGGAAAAATTAAAAAAGAAATTTCCTCAACGTCCTCTACGACTTTCAAAATTAATTGAAGGACAAACATTTACACTTAATGTTTGCATTTGGGGAAGATGCATATTATTAGGAAATCCAAGTTATCAAATAACTGGGCTTAAAGAGTTTACCGATCTACCTTTTGCGACCATTGGCAATGATTGGTCATATGCTAAAAAAAATCTTTCAAAGAAAGACATAGAAAGTATAAAAAAAATTACAAAAAGGGTAGGAAATGCAATGCTTAAAGACGGATGGAAAGGTCTGTTCGGCATTGATTTTATCCGTTCAGGAGAAAATTGGTTTGTGATTGAGATTAATGCTCGCCAGCCAGCTTCAGCAAGCATAGAAACAATCTTCCAACAAAAACAAGGAAATGGGTTAACCATCATGACAGCTCATTTTGCAGCTTTATTGGACATCCCGCTACCAACCAATAATCCAAAAATGCAGGAGATAAGCCAAGGCGCGCAAATCTTAGTAAGAAAAAAAAATGGGCAAAATCGCGTGGAGCTAAAAAAACTGCTCTCTAGCCCAAAACAAAACTGGACTTGCGACAAACAAGAGGCAGAAACAACCATTATAGAACACAATGACATTATTTGTTCTATCCGAAAGGAAAAAGATGGGTTTATCAAAAAACACAATCAGTGGAATTTAGATGCTCAAAAAATTATAAAAATATTAGGTAGATAAAATATGAACCAAACAATTTCTTTATCAATTCCAGCTCAGCAAACTATTAACTCTTACTTTAAAATGGAAGTTGGGAATAAAACTATTGCCTGCCCCTATTTTATCAATCGCATTCAAACTAAAGCTGGTTTGCGCGTGTTTTTGGGGAAGGGAACAGCAAAAGAGATTATCGAAGAAGTAGAACTAATTGCTCAGCGCGAAAATATTGATATAAAAAAAATATCAAAAAAAGAATTATATGAACTTTTGACCAAGCACCATCTAGGGATAGATTGTTCAGCTTTAGCGGTATACATCTTAAAATCAGAGTACAAAGAAAAAAAACAAATAAATATTATCCCTAGAATTCATATCGTCTTTTTTTGGAAAAACCCTTTTCGTTATTTAATATCTTTACTTCGACCAATAGAAAATATCAGCGTTAAAGTATTAGCTAACAATAAAAATAGCCAGGAAATTAAAGAATTAAATAAAATCCTTCCTGGCGATATGGTAATTCGCAATAATTCAAGACATATCCTTTTGGTGAGTAGTGTAGAAATTAAAAACAATGTTGTTCAAAATATAACGCTTATACATGCTCCTAGACCAACTAAAATAGGATATAGTGGTCCAGGGGTACAAGAAATAAAAATTTCTCTTGAAGATTTGCGAAAAGAAATAAAAAAAGAGAAAACAGTTATTCGACGTTTAAAATTTTAAGACATGGACCTTTTTTATCAAAGCTTATTAACAACTATTCTGTTTTTTATTATTTTTTCTTGTTTAATAGCTTTTGTATTAGCTCCATTAATCATTCATTTGCTTTATAAGTTAAAAATCCAGAGAAGAATGGAGTTAGACCCATCGCTAAAAGCAAACAACCAACGTGCCAACAAAACGGGCACGCCGATTATGGGAGGTTTGTTGATAATAATCACAATTCTTATAGTAACACTACTCTTCAATTTTGAGCAAAAATTCACTTATGTCCCTATAGGAGTAATGTGTTTATCTGCATTGCTTGGAGGAATAGATGATATTTTAAATGTTTTTGGGAAAAAAAGAAAAAGCAGATCTTTAAAGTTAACCTTAAAATTAATTCACTGCCACAAAAATAAAGCTTATCGCCTTTGGTTAATATTTGCATTACCCTGGACTTTATTTAAAAATACTTTTCGTATTCTAAGTTCTCACCCTACGCGTGGCGTTTTGCCTCACGAAAAAATAGTTCTTCAATTTTTGACAGGAGTTATCACTGCTTGGTGGATAGTATTTAAGTTAGGAAATCAATGGCTCTATATTTGGGTACCATTTAGCGGAGAAATTTATTTAGGATATTGGATGATACCAATAGTCATTTTTACTGTGATGTTCTTTGCTAACGCCGTAAATATTTCCGACGGACTAGATGGACTTTCTGGTGGCGTTTTATTGTCAGCCTTTTGCGGGTTGGCTATCGTCAGCCTTTTGCAAAATAATTCTTACCTTGCCATTTTAAATGCTAGTGTTATTGGGTCACTAATCGCCTATATTTATTTCAATATTAAACCAGCTCGTTTTCAAATGGGAGATGTGGGTTCTCTTAGCATGGGGGCTCTATTTGCCGTGACAGCTATTGCCCAAAATAGGCTTTTGATTACCCCATTTTTTGGTTTTATATTTTTTGCAGAGACCATCTCTGTGATTCTACAAATATTCTGGCGTCATATCCTGGGCAAACGCTTATTCAAAATGGCCCCCCTGCATCATCATTTAGAATGTTTGGGGTGGAGTGAGGAAAAAATAGTAATGCGTTTTTGGATTATCAATTTATTTATGATGTTTTTAGGTCTATGGATATCAATGCATTAGCCAATGAACATATTGATTTAAAAAACAAAAAAATCCTTATCTACACAGGAAACTCTTTTGGCTTAGAATCTCGCAAAACAATGCCCAGTAGGCCAAAAACGGCTGATGGGATTTTACGATATGCCGAATATGATATTGTAGGTATAGTAGATAGTTTTTGCGAAGAAACATATACTTCCAAAATACTAAAAGATACTAATAAAAAAATTCCAATATTCAAAACAATCAAAGAGGCCAAGGTTAAAACTTCAGCAAGTATATTAATGATAGGCATTGCTCCCAAGGGAGGCGAAATGCCTAAAAATTTTATTGATGATTTGGCTTGGGCTTTGGAAAATGATTTTGATTTAGTAAGTGGTATGCATACGCCACTTTCTTTGCACCCGAAAATACTTGAAGCAGCTAAGAAAAATTCTCGTAAAATATGGGAAACACGTATACCACCAACAAAATTGCCAATCGCAAGCTGTAAAACATATAAGATAAAAAAACCTATCGTGTTAACAATAGGGACAGATGCTGCAATTGGGAAATTAACAACAACTTATGAATTAGCAAAAATGGCTAGCAAAAAACATAAGACTTGTATAATCCCAACTGGGCAAACAAGTATCATGATTGAAGGCTGGGGTATTAGCGTTGATAAATGCGAAGGAGATTTTATGGCTGGGGCTGTTGAAAAAATGATTTTAGAAAAAGAAAAAGAAAAAAATCCAGATATATATTTTATAGAAGGACAAGGGTCTTTGTCTCATCCTGCTTTTTCTACAACAGCAATAGCACTAATTCACGGAGCATGTCCAACGCATTTAGTTTTAGTCCATAGGCCATTAAGAAAACGCATTACAGGATGTTCGTTGTTGCCGGTTCCAGACATAAAAACTGTAATTGATCTTGCGGAAAAAACCATTATCCCTTCATTTTTAAACACTAAAGTAGTAGCCATTGCTCTAAATACAAGCGGAATGGCAGACAAAGAAGCAAAAAGGGCAATAATAGATATAGAAGAAAAAACAGGGCTACCGACTACAGACCAAATCCGCTATCCAAAAGACTGGACGAACTTATTCATGGGAACCCCGTAAAGCCTTGTGCATGCCGGCGAGGTAAGTCGCTATGCTCCCACGGGGTAAGCATTAGGACATGAAATAAAAATTTATGATACCTTATCCAACAAAAATAAAAAAATTTTCTGGAACTAGTTATTCTGAGGTTAGAAAAAGCGCAAACGATTTATTTAAACAAATAAAATCAAAAACTAAACGTAGACCATATATAAAATCAGCTTATTTCAATAAACAAAAAATATTTTTTGATTTTTTTTGGCAACATCTGTTTGAGAAGCCATTCAAAGAAAGAGTAAGGAGATTAAAATATTTTGGTTGTGCTATAGATTTGATTAAAAACTCAAAAAATGATCCAATTTCATTTGAGAATCCTTGTCGCCATTCCGAGATTTTACACCGTTTTACTGGGTTATCAAAAGAGAAAGAGTTATTCTACGTTCAAATAAAAGAAAATAAAAAAACTAATAAAAAATATTTGATGTCTGTGTTCCCAGAATAAAAAAATTCTCCGCCAAATTGGAGTTATGAGTACACATAATCTCCGGCCGAGAATTTACAAATACTATAACAGATTAAAATCTTTCGTCAATTGGTTGCAGCTGTAGATAACTCTTGGCTCAATTCGGGGACAGCCCCCCAAAGCGAGCCCCACAAATGCACTTTAGTAATGCATTTTAGAACAATTTTTTTCATTTGGCAAAAAATTGACCAAAAAAAATGAGAAACCATAACTGTAGACTTCCAACATCTATAAACCAGCAACTAATCAAAAAAATATATATGGCAAAAGATAAACTAAATATTGATTTATTTATAACCAAAAACGGAAAAAACTATAGAAAAAGTGAAACAGCGAATAAAACAGAGATTAAAAATTACTTTCTAAAAAAGGGATTTAATGTTCTTGACATCAAACAATTGTGGAGGCATATTCATGGAAAATTAGAAAAAAATAATAAAATTTTCTTTTTTAAAATGTCTTCAACCCCCGGAATTGGAGAGAGAACGCAAAATGAAGTTTCTTGGAATAAACAAATTTGTGAATTAATTAAAAAATTTAATATTGATTATTTTAATGTCCCTAAAATTTATGATTATGGACATTATCAAGAAAAATTCTATTATCTGTCAAGCTATTATTCTGGACAATTTTTGTCACAAAAAAATCCATTTAATATAAAAAATTTGAGTAAATGGATTGATAAAATTGTTAAAACAAATTTATTTTTCCTTTCATTAAAAAATATAAAATTTTATAGAGATAAAGATTCAAAAAATTTAATAGAAAAATGGGACGATTATTTTAAAAAAAATAATAACAGGTACGAAGAAATAAAAGAAAATCAACTTGAAAATGTTATTAATGAGGTAAAAAATCTAAAAAATACATATACAGCGGGAGTGAACCATGGGGATTTTGTGCCTTGGCATATGATTCAAGATACTGGAAAATTCACATTAATTGATGGCGAACATGCAAGTAGCCAAACTCCAAGATATTATGATATCTGCTATTTCTATCATAGAGTATATACAAGCGCTAATGCGCCAAAATTCGCGAAATATTATTTGAGTAAAATTCGTCAGAGCATTCCTCTTTCAGAAAAAAATAAATTTGATATATCTATTAGACCAATTTTAGCAAGTAGAATAATAGGTGGATTTTGGGATGCAAAAACAAACGGACTAAAAGATTTAACGTATCACAACCAGTTGAAAAAAGATTTTTCAAAGAACAATTTATACTAATACTAAAAAACTAAAATTTAGAGGTTAAGCCTCTAAATTTTTAATATTGACTTTTTCCTCATTTTTTGTATAATAATAGCCAAATATCGTTCTTTTATAGAACAAAAAGGAGGAAAACAAATTGAAAGACATCTTATTAGTTGTGCTAGGATATGGCTGTTATCTTAATGCCGGAATGCGAGAATACCTTAATAGCGTGATAGATTTTGTGAACGTTAATGAGGTAACAAGAATTATTACGACAGGCGGATTTACCAATCCTAATGGCGCCCCAGGAGTAAGTGAATCGGGAATGATGGCGAAATATTTATCAAAAAATATTTCTACGCCAATAATACTGGAAGAAAATGCTCGGACAACAACCGAAAATCTGAAAGGAGTCAAAAGTATCTTGCAACAAAATCCAGAATTAACTCATTGTAATATTGTTATTTTCTGTGATAGTTGTCGGAGCTTAAAGGTCAAGATAATCGCTCGTTCCATTTTAAAATTATGGCCGAGAGTGATTGCTTGCGATCTAACAAAAAGGATTAGCAAAAAAATGAAACAACTTTTTGTCGCGACTCCACTTGATGTAGTAGCATTATGGGTCCCATTTTTAGAAAAAATGGAAATCAAAAGACGAGAAAAAAGAAACAAAAATTTGTAAAACGAGGAGAAAGGAGTAGAAAAACCTTTTCTCCTCTTTTCTTTTTCTAGGAAAATGACTACAATTAAAAAATGACGGAGAAAAAACATATTCATTTTATTGGGATTTGCGGAGTAGGTATGGGAGCTTTAGCTGTAATGTTTAAAAAAATGGGGTGGAAAGTAACTGGGTCTGATAAAGGTTTTTTCCCTCCCATTAGTGAACATCTCAAAAAAGCTAAAATTAATTTCTATCCTGGCTGGCACCCCGAAAACATTGGCTCACCTAGAATAGTAGTGGTGGGTAATTTTATCTCCTTAAAAAATCCAGAATATTTGGAAGTTGTTAGGAGGAAATTAACCATAAAATCATTTCCTGAATTAGTGAAAAAATATATTATAAAAAAGAATTCCATAGTAGTTGCCGGAACTTATGCCAAAACCACTATCAGCGCTTTTTTGGCTCATGCGATAAAAATAGCAAACAAAAACCCAAGCTGGTTTGTAGGGGGAATTGCCCCCGATTTAAAAAACGGCGCGCATAATGGAGAGGGTAAATGGAGCATAACTGAAGGAGATGAATACAGCACAGCTCGTTGGGATATTCGTTCTAAATTTTTATGGTATAAACCAACTTATCTTATTCTATCTTCTGTTATTTGGGACCATGTAGATATTTTCCCTAAAGAAAAAGACTATCTGGATAGCTTTGCAAAACTAATAAAATTAATACCCCCTCAAGGAAAGATTTTAGCTAGTATAAAGAAAAAAAAAGATAACAATTTAGAAAAAACTATTTCTTTAGCAAACACTGAAATAATCCGTTACGGGAAAAAGGGGGTCGTTAAAAATAAAAAAGATTACTCCTATAAAATAAATTCTTTGTCATCCCAAAAATCTTATTTTACTGTTTATAACCAAAATAAAATATTAGGAAAATTTGAAACTAAATTATTTGGGGAACATATGATTGAAAATCTTACTGCGGGGATTGCTATGTGCCATATAATAGGTGTAGAATTAGATAGCATAAAAAAAGCAACAAAAAAATTTCAAGGAGTAAAGCGTCGATTAGAACTTAAATCTTCAAAAAAAGATATTTTCATATTTGACGATTTAGCTCATTCTCCGGTTAAAGCAAAAAGTTCTCTAAATGCTATTCGCCTTCATTTTCCGCAAGCACGCATCTTTGCTGTCTACGAACCAAATGTAGGTAATCGTACCGAGACTAGTAAAAAATTCTACGAACAAGCGTTTTCTTCTGCTGATTTTGTTTTGATCCCACGATTGTCATTAACAAAAACAAACTCAAGGCAAGAAAAAAGAATGGCTGGGAAAGAGCTATCTCAGACAATTAAAGAAAAAAACAAAAAAAACCTAAAGGTCTTCTATTTTGAAATAGATGATGAATTGGTAAACTTTTTAGAAACAAAAACAAAACCCAAGGATGTAATTATCTTTTTAGGGTCTCATAGTTTTAGGGGAATGATTAAACAAAGTGTAAAACAAATTTCTCTCAAATAAAATTATTTACCTTCGTCTATAATTTCCAAAGTAACATTATCTCCGTTAATTTCTGAAATTTCTAGTGTAATCCCACAGGTATCGCATTCAATAATGCTACCCTCTTTAATATCAGAGACATCAGGAACATTAATTTTGTTTTTGCACTCAGGGCAAATTAAATTAAACATAATAACATTTTAAAAAAATAAGCATCAATGTCAACCCCCATTTATGAACAATACTAAACAAAAAAAATATCCCAAATTAGCCCAAAAATTAAATTTGCCTGAAGTTTGGATTAAACACGAATATCTTAACGAGTCTGGCTCCCATAAAATTAGACTACTCTCCTGTTTGTTTAAAAAATATATTCCTCAAGGAGAAAAAAATTTTGTTATCTCTTCCTCTGGTAATGCTGCCATCGCTGCTTGTTGTTATTTAAGAAAAATAAAAAATATTCAGATAAACTTAATGGTTTTTGTCCCTTCAACTATGAATTCTAAAAAATGGAAACGCTTGAAGTTAGCTCAGAACAATTCTCCTCAAATAAAGATTAAAAAAACAAAAAAGGCAAAACAAGATGCTTTTAAGCTTTCTAAAGAAACAGGAGCTATATTTTTAAGAGGGTCTACCGAAATACACGCAGAACAAGCTTATATTGGTTTAGGGAAAGAAATTGGACAAATACCAAACTTACAAGCAATCTTTATTCCCACGTCTTCTGGGATAACTAGCTTGGGAATATTTGAATATTTTAAAAAAATAAATCAAAATGTAGAGATTCACATTGTTCAAACTGAAAAAATTCACCCTTTGTCTCAAAATTTTGATAAAGAATTCAAACCTAAAAAGAAATCTTTAGCTAATGCTATTGTAGACAAAGTAGCAAAAAGAAAAACAGATGTTATAAGAGCCATTCAAGAATCAGCTGGATGGGCCTGGGTAATTAGTGACAAAGAACTAAAAGAAGCAAAAAAAATTATTGAAATAAATACAGATATCTCTAAAATAAGTTATGATAGCCTATTATCTGTAGCTGGGCTGTTAAAGGCTCAAAAAAATAATTGGAAATTCAATGGAGCTGTTTGCTGTCTTTTCACTGGACTTTAAAAAGTTTTGTCTGAAATTTAGAGCATAGCGAATAAATTTTAGCAACAAAACCTTTACCCCGTTAAATCTGCCAGGAGCGGAATTTCCTCAAGGGCAAAATTATTTAACAGGGTGCTCAAAAATAAAATAAAATTTAATTCACTATATTCTAAAATTTTAATATTTTTAGTATGAATCTTGAAATTAAAGGAGGACGAAAACTAAAAGGAACAGTTATCACCAACACATCCAAAAACGCTGCTATGGGATTAATGGTAGCTAGCCTTTTGAACAAAGGCAAAACTATCCTTAGAAAAGTCCCTCACATTGAAGAAGTTAACCGTATGATTGAGGTCTTACGCAGCTTAGGGGTTAATGTGGAATGGATAAAAAAAAGCGATTTAGAGATTATTCCTCCAGTAAAATTAAAAATAAAAAATCTTAATAGAAAATCTGCAATTAAAACTAGAAGCATTATTATGCTTATGGGGCCCCTTATTCATGAATTTAAAAAGTTTTCTCTCCCCCAACCTGGCGGATGCAAGCTAGGGTTAAGAACAGTAAAGCCACATTTATTTGCTTTAGAAAAATTAGGAGTCAAGATTAAAACCCTTTCCAAAGAGTATGAAATAAGTTGCGAACAAACAAAAAGTAATAAAATAGTCCTTTATGAGTCTGGAGACACTACTACCGAAAATATTTTAATGGCAGCAGCCAGAATAAAAGGTCAAACTACAATTAAACTAGCTTCAGCTAATTATCAAGTTCAAGATTTATGCTATTTTTTAACTAAGTTAGGGGTCAAGATTAAAGGAATAGGAACAACAACTTTAATTGTATCGGGTAAGCCCAAAATAAAAACTTCTGTTGAATATTACCTTAGCGAAGACCCAATAGAGTCCATGTTTTTTTTGTCAGTCAGCGCTACAACTAACTCTAGTTTAACTATCAAAAGATGTCCCATTGATTTCTTGGAATTAGAGCTATTGAAATTAGAAAAAATGGGTTTTAATTTTGAAATCATCAAAAGATACAAAGGAAGAAATAATTTTACAAACCTAGTAGATATTAAAACATTCCCCTCAAAACTAAAAGCTTTAGAAGAAAAAATTTATGCTAGACCTTTCCCAGGGCTAAATATTGATAACTTGCCATTTTTTGTACCTATTGCGACTCAAGCTCAAGGACAAACTCTAATCCACGATTGGGTTTATGAACACAGAGCTATTTATTATACTGAATTAGCAAAATTAGGCGCTAAAATTATTTTAGCTGACCCATATCGGGTTTATATCAACGGCCCCACTAAACTAAAGGCAACTGAGATTATTTGCCCTTCTGCCTTACGACCAGCGACTATAATTCTCATAGCCATGCTAAAGGCTAATGGAACCTCGACTTTGCGTAATGTCTATTCAATTAACCGTGGTTATGAAAAATTGAGCGAACGTCTAAATAAAATAGGAGCAGAGATTAAGGTAAGATAAGAACGTGTAATTGGACAACTTAGTGGTAATAGTTTTTAAAAAAAGAGACATTGAAACTTGCGAAGATTAATATATTTATATATACTATTAATAATATGTCTAATGAAATTAAACAAAATATAATTAAGGATAATGTGCTTGATGCACGTAGCTTGCTAGAAGAAGCTGGGATAGAAGAAAAAATGAAAATTGCTGATTTAGGTTGCGGAAGCAGAGGGTATTTCGCTATTCAAGCCGCTAAATTAATCAGCGAAGACGGTTTAGTATACGCCGTAGACATTATCAAATCAGCCCTAAAAAACGTAAAAAGCACTGCCGATCTATTTGGCATCACAAACCTAAGAACAGTTTGGGCTGACTTAGAAATCCCTGAATCAACAAAAATACCAAACGAAAGCATAGACTTGGCTATGCTCAACAATATGCTCTTCCAAAATGAGAAAATAGACCAAATAATAAAAGAGGCTTCTAGAATCTTGAAAAAGGGGGGGAAACTCTTAATAACCGAATGGAAAAAAACTAAAGCGCCATTGGGGCCTCCTTCAGAAAGTCGTCTTTCAATTGAAGAAGCCAAAAGCTATGCCGAAAAAACAGGACTACAATTCCAGAAAGAATTAGAAGCTGGCCCGTATCATTACGCATTAATCTTTACTAAAAACAAAGATTAAGAGGGTTGTAATTTCTCGGAGAAACTGTATAATGTTAAGTATGATGAACTAACCTAAAGTCGGGTTAGTTATGTTTATCTAATCAATAAAATATATGGAACCTACTATTTTATCAGCCATACAACAAATTTGTGAAGAAAAAAATCTTTCCTCAGAACAGGTTTTAGAAGCTATAGAACAAGCATTGGCAGCAGCCTTTCGCAAAGATTTTGGCGAAAAAAATCAAAATATTAAAGTTAAATTCAATCCTGAAAATAAAGGAATGAAAGTATTTGATGTTAAGACCGTAGTTGAAGACTTTTCAGATGAAGACAGTAGTGAGGAAGTAGAAAATGAAGAAAAAAAACGCTTCAACCCAAGAACTGAAATACAAATTTCTGAAGCTAATCTACTACTACCTGGTGACAAAAAAAAGACTAAAAATAAATATAAAATTGGAGATATAATTAAAACTCCCCTAAAAGTACCGTCAGATTTTGGACGAATAGCGGCTCAAACAGCCAAACAAGTGATTACTCAAAGATTAAGAGAGGCAGAACGAGAAATAATTTTTGAGAAATACAAAAAGAAGGAAGGAGAGATAGTCAACGGAAGAGTACAAAGACAGGAAAGATATACTACCTTTATTGACATCGGGGACACTACTGCTATTTTGCCGTCCCACGAACAAATCTTGGAAGAAAGGTACTCACCTGACCAAAAAATAAAAATATTTATAATGTCAGTCAATAAAGGGCCTAAGGGTCCCGAAATTATTGTATCTCGTCGTCATCCAGAGATTTTAAAAGAACTATTCAAAATCGAAATTCCAGAAATAGCAAATAATTCCGTAGAGATTAAAGCCATTGCTCGCGAACCAGGGTCGCGCTCTAAAGTGGCTGTTTGGACCAAAGAAAAAAATCTAGACCCAATCGGTAGCTGTGTTGGGCAAAGAGGAGTCAGAATCCAAACAATTATCGCTGAATGCGGAGGAGAAAAGATAGACATTATCAAATACTCTGAAGATTCAAATGAGTTTATATCTAACGCCCTTTCTCCCGCCAAAATTTCATCAATAGAAACTAATGAAAAAGAAAAAACCGCTTTAGTCAAAGTGAAACAAGATCAGCTATCCTTGGCTATTGGCAAGTCGGGACAAAATGTTAGACTAGCCGCTAAATTAACTGGATGGAAAATCAACATTCAAGAATACATTGAAGAAAAGGTAAAAGTGAAAACGGAAGAGGAAGGAGGAGAGAAAGATACAAAAAAGAAAAAAGTAGTTAAGAAGAAGGTAGATAAGAAGAAAGTAGTTAAAAAGAAAGTAATTAAGAAAAAAGTAGTTAAAAAGAAAGTAGTTAAAAAGAAAAAAAATGAAAATTAATACTAAAAAATTACCACAAAATTTAATTGAAATTACCGTTGAAATGTCAGCTGCAGAAATGTCTAAATTTGAGAGAGAAGCTTTGGATGTCTTGTCTCCCAATATCAGAATAGAAGGGTTCCGTCAGGGGAAAGCCCCAAGCAAAATCTTAAAACAAAGGATATCTCCATTAAAAATTTGGGAAGAAATGGCTAATCTAGCTATTAACAAAAAATATCCTGAAATTATTATACAAGAAAAATTAGACCCAGTAGCACCCCCACAAGTAGAAATAGTCAAACTCGCGCCAAACAACCCATTGGTTTTTAAGCTAAAGATTCCTTTAATACCGAAAATTAAATTAGGAAATTACAAAAATATAAAAATAGCAGAAAAAAAGATTAAAGTTGAAGACAATGAAATAGAAAGGGCAATTTCTGAGTTGCAATCTATGCGTAGCAAAGAAACATTAGTTTCGCGTAAATCTAAAAAGGGCGATAAAGTGAATGTTGATTTAGAATTATTTCACGGTAAAGTTCCTTTAGAAAATGGACAAATTAAAAACTTTTCTCTGATACTAGGACTAGAAAAAGAATATTTCCCAGGGCTAAGTGATAAAATTATCGGGCTAGGGAAAGATGCCAAGACTGAATTTTCGTTTCGTTATCCAGAATCTCATCCAGATAAAAGAATCGCTGGCAAACTTATTGAGTTTAAAGTAAAAATAAATAGTGTGTATAACGTTGATTTACCAAAAATTGACGATAAATTTTCTAAAAGTATAGGTAATTTTAATTCTTTAGAAGACCTTAAAAAGAAAATAAAAGAAAATTTAGAAGAGAACGCTCGCCTAAAAGAAGAACAAAGGAGAGAAGTAAAAATCTTGCAAGAATTAATTAACCAAACTCAGTTTGAAGAAATACCAAAAATACTTATTGATAATGAAATAAACAAGATGATAGAAGAACTAAAGGCGTCAGTTGAACAATCTTCGGGAAAATTTGAAGACTATTTACAAAGCATCAAGAGTAGCGTTGAATCATTGCAAAAACAATTTTTACCTAAAGCAGAAGAAAGAATAAAAAGTGCTTTATGTATTCGTGAAATCGCTAAAAAGGAAAAGATAAACGTAAGCGAAGAAGAAATTGAAGAGGAAATAAAAAAAATGTCAGATTTATATAAAAATCAAGAAGAATTATTGAAAAATTTTGCTACACAGTCGGGAAGAAACTATTTAAAAAATCTATTGACGAATCGTAAGGTGATTGATATGTTGAAAAAATAAAATAAATAACGCGGGAGTAGCTTAGTGGTAGAGCGTCTCGTTGCCAACGAGAAGATCGCGGGTTCGATCCCCGTCTCCCGCTCCATTCTATATTTATACCCCAAAAAACTCTCTATTGCGGAGAGTTTTTTATATTCTAATATTCTATAATTTTATGGTGGGTGGGGTAGGATTCGAACCTACGAAGGCAGAGCCATTTGGTTTACAGCCAAATCCTGTTGACCACTTAGGTACCCACCCATGAAATGGAGCCAACGGTCGGATTTGAACCGACGACCTACTCCTTACCACGGAGTTGCTCTACCAGCTGAGCTACATTGGCGATTAAGAAAGATTATCTAAATAATTTATATTTCTTTTTAATCAATTTTAACGTATTTTTTAGATAAATCAAGCCCTTATTTGCATTAAATTTAAAAAAAGAAATTAAAATTTTAGAATATTCAATCATTTTATTTTTTAATTCTGTCATTTCTCTAGCAATTTTCTTTTCTAATAACTCCCTCTTCATTTTAGCCATTCTTTCTTTTGGTATCTTAGAAACGTCAAGATTAGAAATAAAAAAGAATTTACGACTAATAATAAAAATAATGCCCATCCAACTAATAAAAAAAATTATTAAAAAAACAATATCCATTATTATTTCATTAAAGAGCACATATTAATAAATTCTCCAGCATCTAAGCTAGCATGTCCAATTAAAAATCCGTCAATTAATCCTTTTTCAAAAAATGAACTCAAGTTGTCAGAATTAATGCTTCCTCCGTAAATAAATCTAATATTATTATTAACCAAAGGCAAGGGATAAAGGTCAATCATTCTTTGTATTATTATTTTATTCATATATATTGCCTCCTTTGGCTCGATTCTTTGAGCTGAATCAATAACCCAAACTGGTTCATAAGCAATGATAATTTTTTGACTAGCCCTTAGATTAACTCCTCTTAGCGCAGAAGAAATTTGCTCCAAAACAACATAATCCTTAATCCCTTTCCTTCTTTCTTCCATAGTTTCTCCTACACAAATAATAGGGGTTAACCCAACTAACAAAGAAGCCCGAACCTTACGATTAATCATTTCGTCTGTTTCTTGAAAATATTTACGCCTTTCTGAATTTCCTAAAATAACATAATCACACCCTATACTTTCTAAATAAGCTGGAGAGATTCCGCTAGTAAAATTTCCTTTTAGTTTCCAGAAACAATCCTGAGCTCCTAGAAATAATTTAGTGTCTTTTTGATTCTTCAACGTCTCAGCGACTTCTTTTATATCAAGAAAAGATGGGCAAAGCACAATATCTATATCTTTAACATTTTGAGATTGTTCTTTAATGCTCTCTGCTATTTTTTTGGCTTCTGAGCCAATTAGATTCATTTTCCAATTAGCTACAATAATTGGTTTTTTCATTTTATATTTATGAGAAAGAATAAACTCCAGTAGTTATTGCTGTCACGACTACTCCAGCAATCAACACTCCCATTAAAATAAGACCTAAACTACGACGATAAGAAATTCCGAAAACAAAGGCAGCAATGCTCCCAGTCCAAGCCCCAGTAAGTGGCAAAGGAATCGCCACTAAAAGAACCAAAGCCATATCTCCATAAAGAGAGTATTTTTTATAGAAACGCTTTCTCGTTCTTTCAAAAATCCATTTTAAAAATTTTTTTATCAGTTTATTTTTAGATGCCCAATTTTCAGATGAATATTTCCAAAACCAAAGCAAAAAAACAATCGGCAACATATTCCCTAGACAAGCCAGAAAAAAAGCTTTAATTGGGGTTAACCCAAAGACCGTAATAGCAATTGGTATAGTCCCTCTTAATTCATTGATTGGGGTCATCGCCAAAAAAATTGTTTTAATCTCTTCTGATAACATATTTAATCATCTAATCGCTGGCTAGCCCACCATATTAGAGACTTTGCTTCTTGAAATCTATCTTCGCTAGTCTCAGCTCCTAGAATTATTACTATTAATTTTTTCCCTAAATAATCGCTAACCCCAGCTAAACAATAACCACTTTCATCTAAATAACCAGTTTTAGCTCCTTTAATATTAACAAAACTCCCCAACAATTTGTCAGTATTATGAAGATGTTGCCCATAAGATAATCCATTTTTCTTAAGTTCAATATCATAAGTTTGATGAGACAGCGCTTCTACAATTTCCTTTTTATTAAAAGCTTCTCTAATCATTTTAGATAAATCTTGAGCATTAGAACGATTGGCGGGATTAAGCCCCGTTGGTTCTACAAAATAAGTATTCGTCATATTTAAAGCTTTCGCCTTTTCGTTCATTAAATCAGAAAATGTTTGCCCGCAGCAAACATGAACTAATCTAGCTAAAATTTTACTTGCATTATTGGCTGATTTTATCAATCCAGAGTTAAATATATCCTTAACATTTAACTTATCGCCAGCATTGATACTAAGTCTCGCTGGTTGAATTTCTTCCCCACCGCTATTAGTCCACTTAATTAAATCTTCATCTAAAACTACTATTTCTTCATCCCATTTTCTAGTATTTTCGTCTAAGAAAACTAAAGCTGTCATAATTTTCGTTATACTCGCAATTGGCAACACTTTGGTTGAATTTTTCTCAAATAAAATCTTTCCAGAATCAAGATCAACAACTAATGCGCTTTTCGCAGTTAATTTGGGCCCCAAAGAATAAGAAGAGCTAGGAAGTGAATTATTGTTTTCAATTAAATTATCCCAAAGAATAGCCTGATTGAAAAGGGGTGATGCGATTAGAAAAAAAATTGTAGTTAAAGCCGTAAAAAGCATAAATTATAAATGAAGAAACAAAATACAAGAAATAAGACACAAACAACAATCAATGACCAAATAACCAACAACCAAATCATTATTTGTTTGAATATTGGGTATTGAATATTGGAATTTGTTTGGTTATTGTATCTTTGGTTTTAATGTCGTATCTTTTTGCCTACCTTATATAGATTATACCAAAATTTTGATAAAGGCAAATCAAATGTGCCAGGATAAATAACCCTTTCTCCACCAAAGCTCATCTTAAATTTGGTAAATCCTGGCCATTTTTTTTCATCAATACCCCAAAAATCATAAAATTTATAGCCTTGTTCTTTTGCTTTTTTAATAACATGCCAATGTAAAGCATGAGGCGCCATAACTTGCCGAAACTCTCGCGAAGACCCTCCATGCACATAAAAAGCTGTTTTATTAAAAAATATAATCAAATGGGCTGATAGAACTTTATTCTTATATTTTGCTAAATACAATTTAGTGAACGAACAATCTAATAATTTTTGATAATAAGCAAAAGTATATGATTTAAAATTTTCTCTTTTAGTGGTTTGCTTCAGTAGGTCCCAAAAAAAATCTATATTTTCGCTCTCCCGGACTACAACCCCTTTCCTCTCGGCTAAACGAATATTATATCTAGTTTTAGAATGCATTTTTTTTAAAATATCATCTTCTGGTATATCTAAATTCAAAACAGTAGTTTGGTTCGGTTGAACTGAATTAACTTTTAAATTAGGCAAAATTAATTTTATTTTTTTTAATGGCTCTAAACGAAAAAATATCGCCTTCTCTTCCTTAGCAATAGCCCTAACTCTAGCCATTAACATCCCTGAAGCCTCTGTTACTAAATCATTGCCTAAAAAGGGTCCCCTGGGACAATACAAATAACTAAAACCTAAGGGCAATTGATATTTAATGATTAAAGCCTGTATAATCGTCTTCCCGTCTTTTCTAATCGCCCAACGCCATATTTTACGACCCAATCTTTGTTGGAAATCTCCCCATGCCCAAGACTGCAAAAATTGGCTACCAGATTCCCATTCTTTTTTATTTTTAATACTAACAAGTTCCATAATTTTTATTTTAACACATATATTCTAGAACTTCCAGATGAGAAAAGGTCAAAATAACATAATTTGATCCTAATGTTAACCATTAATTAACCATTATCAATTTTTGGAAAGAGAAAAGGCCAACATTTCTGCTGGCCATTATAGAGAATAAGAAAATCAGGGCAACTGTTGTATTACTAGCCACAAATGCGTATGAGCCAAATGCAACCGCCCCCTACTACTTAACCTTCTGACGCCCTCGGCGATTCGCCCTTGGGCAAACTTTGACTTGTATTTCCCCTGCAAGTCAAAAATGATATGAAGCCCTGCGGTTTCTATCTCTATAGAGGTGCAATCATCTTTTTCGTTGTATTCCCCTCCGATGATATTTATTTTTACTGGCACCTCAAGAGTAAAAACTGGATTTTCCATACTTACCTCCTTTTAGTTTATATATAAAACTAACATATTTAAGCCCTAAAGTCAACCCCCTAAGATTTTGAGTTATTTTGAATATAAAGTGTTTGGGTTGGATAAGCCATGATAATGTTTTGCTTTTCAAATTCTTTTTTTACCTTAAAAAGTATTTCCTGATGCACTTGACGATAAGCAGTGTATTCTGGCGAAAGAACATAATAAACAACATCAAATAAAAGCGCAGAATTATCAAATTTAACAAAATGCGCCCTGCTAAAACGAATTAACTTATTATCTTGGATTATCTTTTTGATAATTCTAGGAATTTGTTCAAGTTTTTCTGACGAAGTTTCATAAACAACGCCGAAAGAAAAAGAAACCCTTCTATCCTTCATTTTCTTGAAATTTTGGATACGAGTAGAGGTTAGTTCTTGATTAGAAATCACTATTTCCTCTCCCTGTAAAGCCATAATCCGAGTGGTTTTAATGCCAATTTTTTGAACAATCCCAGAATGTGGACCAATAACAATATAGTCACCAATTTCAAAGGGCTTATCAAGGTATAACGCAAAAGAACTAAAGAGATCGCCCAAAATGTTTTGCAGCGCCAAGGCTACTGCAATACCGCCAACCCCTAGCCCAGCAACTAGAGACGTTATATTAACTCCTAGGTTTGACAAGATTAACAACAATCCTATAGCCCATAAAATCCCTTTGAATATTTTGCCAATTAAATAGATTGAGGCTTTTGATGTCTTATTTTTTTCTTTAATAAAAAATTTCTTGATTATATAATTACCTAAAATTTGAACTGCAACAATTATTTGGATGGTTGCCCAAATAATTAAAATTGTGTTAACTATTTTCTGTAAAAATACTCCAGTTTCTAAAAATTGAAAGGATAAATAAAAGGATAAAAACAAGTAAAATGGTGGTTTTACACTCTCAATAATCTCAAGAAAAATATCATCAATGTCAGTTTTTGTCTTTTTGGCGGCTTTTTTAAGCCGTTGTAAAGCATATTGTTGAAATAAACGAAACAATAATAAAAAGCCGAAAAAAGCAAAAATAGCCCATAATAAAGAATTGGCTAAATCGTTAAGGTGAAAAATATTTTCTTTTAACATAATTTATATTTTTAATTTAAAAATTTTATTTCTTGTCTTAAATCCTTTAGTAATCTTAATATCCTTTTTTGGAATCTGTAAGTATTTTGACAAAATACTAACTACACTTGCGTTAGCTTTCCCTTGAATCGGTTTTTGCTTAACATAGATTTCAAAAGAATATTCTGATTTTTTAATTATCTTGTCTTTACTTGAAAAAGGAATAACTTTAACTTTGATTAACATAATTTCCCCTATATTGACAAATTAAAATAATTTTGCTACAGTTTAACTAATTAAAAAAGGAGGAGGACGAAAGATGCAGGACAATAGGGTTTTTTTCATGATAAAATCCGTGGATGAAGGAAAAATTGAAGAGTTAAATACTAAGTATTTAAAAAATCTAAACTTCGTACATGGGTCTTATGCGGAAATGCATTGTTGGAATTTTTCCAGCAAAGAAGAATCAGAAGAGGGCGCAAGAATTATTAGAAAAAGGATTCTAACAGCATCTAAAAAATAAGTTTCGCGGAAGGAGAAATCTCCTTCCGCTTTTTATTATCAAATATTTAAACAGGTTTTCTGTTTTTTAAAGCATCGCCTAAAGTAATCTCGTCGGCATATTCTATTTCCGCCCCTAGAGGTAATCCCCTCGCCATTTTACTTAATTTCAAACGTTTTTTTAACTCTACGTCCCTTTTTATTAAATTAGAAATATAAAGAGTCATTCCTTCCCCCTTGATATTTAAATCAAAACCAAAAATTAATTCTTTTATTTTTTTGTCCCTTTTTAGTCTATCTAATAAATTATTCGTTATAATCTTCGCAAAATTAGTTTCTTCAAGAACCTCTAACCCTCTTTCTAAAACATGATAGAGCCCTTTGTAGTGTCCAATATTTTCAATAGTTATTAAATCTTGGGGCCTAGCTACAACCAAAATAATTGAACGGTCTCTTCGAGGGTCTTCGCAAATAGGGCAAATCTTGTAATTAGAAAAATTATGGCAAATTGAACAAGAATGAATATTTTCCAAATCATTAAAAGATTTAATAAACTCTATTCTATCTTTTTTGGGTTGATTTAATAAATAAAAAACAAACCGCTGCGCGGCCTTCGGACCAATCCCTGGAAAATAGCTAAAATTTTTAACCATTCTTTGGATCTCTTTTGGATAAAGCATAAAAAGAATAATATATAAATAGTAAAAGTTTAGAATGGATCTTCTTCTAACGTTTGAGTATGCGCTTTGTCTAAATTCTTGAAACTGGCAGTAGTGCTGTCAAAGTATAATGGCACCATTACTCCCGCTGGACCGTGCCTATGTTTAGAAATATGAATTTCAGCAATATTTTTATCTTCTTCTGGACAGTTTTTAATGCCTTTATCCATAAACTTGCGATAAATGAACATAACAACATCACTGTCCTGTTCTAAACTCCCACTTTCACGTAGATCAGATAAACGAGGAATAGCTGGGGTACGAGCTTCGGGTGCACGAGAAAGCTGAGAAAGTGCGAGGACAGGAATGTTTAAATCACGAGCAACCGCCTTTAATCCACGAGAAATCTCTGAAACCTCCTGGACTCTACCGCTATTAACATTAGACCCTTCCATTAGTTGCAAATAATCAACTATCAATAATTCAATCTTATGCTCAAATTGTAATCTTCTAGCTTTTGCTCTTATTTCAGCTATTGTAAGTGTTGCTGAGTCGTCAATAAAAACGGGAGCTTCAGCCAAAAGACCAATAGCTTTCCCTAATTTTTTAAAATCCCCATCCCCCTTAGTTTTGGAAAATCGTCCTGTGCGTAATTGCCAAAGATTAACACCTGATTCTGCGCAAATCATTCTATCACTAACCTGCTCTTTAGACATTTCTAAACTAAAAATTCCAACGGGGGCCTTACTGGATACTGCTGCATTGCGAGCAATATCCAACGCCAAACTACTTTTCCCGATAGAAGGCCTAGCTGCCAAAATTATTAATTCTGATTTTTGCAAGCCAGCCAAGACATTATCTAAATCCGTAAATCCTGTCGGAATACCCCTAATAGACCTATCTCCTTTTTGTAATTCATCCAATCTTTCAAAAGAGTTAGCTAGCGTATCCTTTAAAGAAGTAAAGTTTTGTCTAGCAAATTTTTGAGAAATATTAAATATTTTTTGCTCAGCTTTATCTAATATCTTAAGAGCGTCTGTTTCTTCTTCATAGGCCATTTTCACTATTTCTGTAGACGCTTTAATGGCTTTTCTTAAAATTGATTTCTTTTGTACAATCTGAGCATAAGAAGTGATATGGCTAGAGGTAGGGACAATGTTAGCTAGAGAGGCTAAGTAACTACGTCCACCCACTAAATCTAATTTCTTTTTTTCTTCTAAACGATTTGCTATACTTAAAATATCTATTGGCTCTCTTTGCCCCCAAACATCTATCATTACTGAATAAATTATCTTATGAATATCTTTATAAAAATCTTCAGACACAATTATATCTGCCACTCTAATAATAGCATCTTTGTCAATCAATAAAGACCCGAGCACTGCTTGCTCAGCTTCAATATTTTGAGGAGGAAGTTTTTCAATAGATTTTTCAGACCTAGTCATAAAATACTTTTTTGCGTTTACATTTTATTTTTTTTATTGTATAATCTTATTGTATAATAATTCTATTTTAATTCAAGCTGACCTTTTACACATTTTGTTAACAGAATAGAATAATTTCCCCTAACTCAAAGCTACTACTCACCCATAACTATATATATGCTTCAAAAAAACATTCATGGCTATATCGTGAATTATAAAAATAACGCTCATGAAGGCGCCAAGCATTTAGCTTATGTCTTAAGCTTTAGTGAGGCTTTTTCTCTTTTCCAAGCTGCTCAAATGTCAGGCGATGTAAAATTTGAAGATAGATATGGGAGAAACTTTACGCTAAAATATGTAACAACAGGGACCTTTTTACTTGAAAAAAGAAGTGAATGGTAAATATTACTAAAACTATAAGCCCCTTTAGCTTCCTCCTATGCTCAAATTTGCATTTGAGCTTCGGAAGGACAAGTGTCAACATTAAGATGTTTACTTGCCCATCGGAGCTTCAATGTAAATCAAAGCGAAGCTGGTGCCCCCTTAGCTCAATGGTAGAGCAGCTGCCTTTTAAGCAGTTGACGTAGGTCCGATTCCTACAGGGGGTATTTTTTTATATCAACAGAGTTGTTGTATAGCAATTATTAATCAATAAAAATATTTTTAAATGAATCCAATCTGGCATAATTTATCAAGTTCAAAAATCCAACAAATATTAAAAACTTCTGAAACTGGACTTTCAGAAACAGAAGCTCAAAAACGTCTTAGAAAATATGGATTAAATGAACTACCATCTCAAAAAAGATTTTCTACTTGGGAAATATTCATAGACCAATTCAAAAGTCCTTTGGTTTATGTTTTGATGATAGCTACTATTATATCTTTTTTCTTAAAAGAATTTACCGATGCTGGCATAATATTCGTCGCGCTTTTAATAAATGCTGGTATTGGATTTTTCCAAGAAAATAAAGCAGAAAAAACTTTTTTACATTTAAAAAAATTAGTTCATTATTCGGCCAAAGTAATAAGAGAAGGAAATACAAATATTATACCAAACAGCAAAATCGTGCCTGGAGATATTATTATTTTAGAGGCTGGCGACATTGTCCCTGCTGACGCTCGTCTTATAGAAACATATAATCTGCAAGCTCGAGAAGCTCCTCTAACGGGAGAATCAACCCCTTCTCTTAAAAAAATAGATATTCTCGAAAAAGGCATAGGTTTGGCCGACAGAGAAAATATGGTCTACTTTGGGACTGACATTGTCCATGGGAAGGGAAAAGCTCTTGTGGTCGCCACTGGACACAACACTGAATTAGGGCTCATCGCCAATTTAATAAAAAAAATAAAAAATAAGAAGACTCCTCTACAAAAAAAAATAACATCCTTGGCTAAAAACATCAGTATGATTCTAGGAGGGTTATGTATTCTTTTATTCATAGCTGGAATATTGAGAGGATATCCATTCTCCGAAATGCTTATAACGGCAGTAGCTGTAGCGGTAGCTGGCATTCCAGAAGGAATGGCTATTGCTGTTACTATTTGCTTAGCCATTGGTATGCAAAAAATCTTGAAGAAGAAAGCTTTAACAAAAAAATTAATTGCAGCCGAAACCCTAGGGTCAATTACGATTATTGCTACTGACAAAACTGGGACACTAACTGAGGGCAAAATGACTGTCTATAAAGTAATCCCATATTTAGAAAAAACTTCAGAAGAGCTATTCAACATCAGTATTCTATGCAATGATGCTATCGTGCAAAACTCTGAAGACCCTTTACAAAAATGGAAAATAGAAGGAGATACAACCGAAACAGCGCTCTTAAAGGCCGCACTACAATCTGGGCTTGAAAGAAAAAGGGTTATGGATTGTTATCAAAGAATCGATGAGATCCCGTTTGATTCTGAAAAAATGTATATGGCGACCCTTCATTTTGACTCACAAGCAAATAAACAAGTCATTTTTGTGAAAGGAGCTCCAGAAAAAATATTAAATCTTTGCAAACTTGACCCAAGGGAAAAAAATAAAATTAAAAAAGAATTTGAAGCTCTAACCAAGAAGGGACTTCGCGTTTTGGCTGCTGCCAGTAAGCAGACAAAAAATAAAAAACTAAATCAGAAAGAAATAGAAAATCTTGATTTTGTAGGCCTAATTGCGCTTAAAGACCCATTAAGGAGCGGGATCAAAGAAACCATTCGCGCATGCCAGTTAGCTGGTATTCGCCCATTGATTGTAACGGGAGACCATAAATTAACAGCCCAAACAATTGCTAATGAAATTGGACTTTTAAAGAATAATGGGGAAATTTTAGAAGGACAAGATTTAGATAAAATTTCTGACGAAGAATTAAGAAAAAAATTAAAAAAGGTAAGTGTTTTTGCTAGAGTTGAAGCTAGGCACAAAATAAGGATAGTCAAAATACTTCAAGCTCAAGGTGAGGTAGTAGCTATGACTGGAGACGGAATAAATGATGCCCCAGCCATTAAAGCAGCTGATATTGGAATTGCGCTAGGTTCTGGCACAGAAGTAACTAAAGAAACCGCAGATATTGTACTCCTCGACGACAACTTTAAAACCATTGTTGAAGCCATAAAAAGTGGACGAAATATTTTTAAAAATATTCAAAAAGTAATCCTATTTCTTTTAAGTGGCAGTTTTTCAGAAATTATTCTAATTGGCGGAGCATTGTTGCTTGGTTTTCCTTTGCCAGTGCTAGCTGCTCAAATTCTTTGGATAAATATTGTTGAAGATACTTTCCCAGCCATGGCATTGTCCTATGAAAAAGAAGAAAAAAATATTTTGCAGGAAAAAGTAAAAAAAACAGGAAATGAAATCTTAAACAAAGAAATGAAATTTCTTATTGGCGTCATATCTGTAATTACTGATTTAATTTTATTTGGGCTATTTGTTTATTTTTATAAAGCAGGATTAGACTTGACCTATATTCGTACTATAATTTTTGCAGCTACTGGCGTTGATAGTTTGTTTTATATTTTCTCTTGCAAAAATTTAGAAAAATCAATATGGAGATACAATATATTTAACAACAATTTCCTTTTAATAAGCGTAATATTCGGATTCTTTATGATAGCTTTAGCTATTTATCTTCCATTTCTACAAAATATTCTTAAATTAATTCCACTCAACCTTAATGATTGGCTAATCATTATCAGTATAGGCTTATTCAATCTTTTGGCTATTGAGTTAGGCAAACTTCTTTTCATCCACAAAAAACCAAAATTAAAAAATATTTAAAAATTTAATTCAAGATGACCTTTCTATACATTATTGTAATTATTTTGGCTTCATGTGTTCTGATAAAAGCTACTCATTGGATAATTAAATCCTTGATTTATTTTGCCCAGAGTATGAAAATTTCTGAATTTGTTATTGCCTTTATTTTAGCAGGAATAGCAACTTCTCTTCCAGAACTTTTCGTAGGCATTTCTTCAGCTTTAAATAATACGCCGATTCTTTCTCTATCTAATATTATTGGTTCAAATATAGCTAATATAACATTAATTTTAGGGATAACAATCATCCTGCTTCGAGGGCTGGAGATTAAAACAAAAACAATTCAACGCAATATAAGCTATACTGCGCTTTTGATGATATATTCCTTGCTTCTATGCTTAGACGGAGTACTCTCACGACTAGATGGCATTGCTCTGTTAGTTAGCTTTACTTTATATAACTTAATCCTGATACATCAAAGCCAAGATCAAAGTAAAGTAATAGTTAAAGCCAAAAAGGGAGAGTTAACAAAAAATATTCTACTATTTATTATTAGCGTTATATTGCTTTCATTGAGCGCTCAAGTTATAGTAGAAACAGCAAATAAGTTAGCCACTATTCTTAACATTCCTTTGTTTATGGTTGGCTTATTTATGGTCGCTGTCGGGACATCTTTGCCCGAATTAATATTTGGGATTAGAGTTGCCCGGCAAAAACATAAAGATATGATTTTGGGCGGAATATTAGGGTCTGTGGCCATAAATTCAACTGCTGTTTTAGGGATTACAGCCATTATTTCTCCAATCGTAATTGAAAATAGTGCTTTATTTTTTAGTAGCATTATCGCTTTACTAGTAGCCTATTTATTATTTGGAATTTTTTCCTATTCTAGAAAAAAAATTTCATGGCAAGAAGCAATAATCTTATTATTATTCTATATCACTTTTACTATTATTCAATTTCTGTTAAAATAAGAACCTGCTCCGCAGAACCTTGGAATAAGAACCTGCTCCGCAGAACCTTGGAATAAGAACCCTTCACTTCGTTCAGGAACCTTGAAATTAAATATTATTCTACATAAATTAAGGTAATTTAATTATAAGAACCTGCTCACTTTGTTCGCAGAACCTTGGAATAAGAACCTGCTCACTTTGTTCGCAGAACCTTGGAATAAGAACCTGCTCACTTTGTTCGCAGAACCTTGGAATAAGAACCTGCTCCGCAGAACCTTGGAATAAGAACCTGCTCCGCAGAACCTTGGAATAAGAACCTGCTCCGCAGAACCTTGGAATAAGAACCTGCTCACTGCGTTCGCAGAACCTTGTTATTCGTTACGCTCATAAGAAGAACCTGCTCACTGCGTTCGCAGAACCTTGTTATTCGTTACGCTCATAATGAGAACTATGTATATTTTAATCAAAGATATCAAAAAATATCTTAACAAAACTGTAACCATACGAGGATGGACGTATAACCTTCGCTCCTCTGGTCTAATTATGTTTCTTCAGCTAAGAGACGGGACTGGATTTGTCCAAGGTGTTATGGAAAAAGGAGGAGTTAGTCTATCTCAATGGGAACAAGCCCAAAAAATCACTAGAGAAAGCTCTCTAGAGGTCAAAGGAATTATAAAAAAACATCCTCAAAAAAAAGATGTTTTTGAAATACAAATAAAGAATTTAAAAATTTATCAGATAGCTAACGAATATCCTATTGGCAAAAAAGAGCATGGGCCTGATTTCCTATTAGATTATCGTCATCTTTGGTTAAGAGATAAAAAACAATGGGCTATTCAGAACATCAGAAACGAAATAATAAAAGCCACGTATAATTTTCTCTGGCAAAATAATTTTACTAAAATTGACGCTCCCATCCTAACCCCAACTTCTTGCGAAGACACAACAACTTTATTTGAATTAAATTATTTTCATCTAGGAAAAGCTTATTTATCTCAATCAGGACAGCTTTATTTAGAAGCAGGAATCGCATCTCATAACAGAGTATTTGATTTTGGTCCAACCTTTAGGGCTGAAAAATCTAAGACTCGCAGACATTTAACTGAATTTTGGATGATGGATGCTGAGATGGCATTTGTAGAACATAAGGAAAATATGGAAATACAAGAACAATTAATTTCTTATATTATCAATCATATACTTAAAAATTGTGAACAAGAGCTGATAATATTGGAAAGGGACATAGATGAACTAAAAGATATTAAACTCCCATTTGAAAGAATTACATACAAAAATGCAATTAAAAAAATACAAAAAATGGGATCTAAAATTAAAATGGGAGATGACTTTGGCGCAGAAGACGAAACATTAATAACGCAAAATAGCAAAATCCCTGTTTTTGTAGAGAAATGGCCCAAAAACATCAAAGCTTTTTATATGAAAATTGATCCACAAAATCCAGATTTAGTTTTAGGTTCAGATCTAATTGCCCCAGGTGGTTACGGAGAAATAATTGGAGCGTCCGAAAGAGAATATGATTATGAAACATTAAGGAAACGAATGATAAAAGAAAAGATACCAATCAAAGAATTTCAATGGTATTTGGACTTGAGAAGATATGGGTCTGTTCCTCATTCTGGGTTTGGGTATGGATTAGAAAGGTTAACTGGATGGATTTGTGGACGCAAACACATAAGAGAAACTATACCTTTCCCTAGGCTCATCAATCGCTTAACCCCTTAAAATATGAAGAGAACTAAAATAATAGACACCGTTAATAAAGTTGGTGAAAGAATTAGAATTTGTGGTTGGGTCCATTCTAGACGTAATCTAGGGAAAATTGTATTTATCGACCTTCGTGACCAATCTGGAATAGTACAAATAATTATAGCCCCAAAC
>Ga0190304_1000190_pt1 | contig 28550 bp, 22 predicted proteins | sample 48700712_MG_FD_161670 | JGI IMG/M metagenome (GOLD analysis project Ga0190304, IMG submission 161670) | Hydrothermal vent sediment bacterial communities from Southern Trench, Guaymas Basin, Mexico - 4870-07-1--2_MG | ecosystem: Environmental > Aquatic > Marine > Hydrothermal vents > Sediment ...
TGCCCCCTGATAGATTAGAACATCTTCGATTGGGAGGATCCATCCTTTTGGTCTGCCCTTAAGAGTAGGTTCATGGGAAAGGCTGAGTTGTGTTTTGACCATACATGTCCCCATTGGCGCCAGAATGGGATCCTCCTGTACTTTCTTTAACTTTGCTTCTGCTTTTTCTGAGTAAGTTACACCATCAGCACCATAAACTTCTTTTGCTATTCTTTCAATTCTTTCTTTATGTGGGGTAGATGCTTCATAAAGAAACTTAAAGTCTGGCTTTTCTTCGCATGCTGCAATTACTTCTTTAGCCAGTTCTTCCGCACCGGCTCCACCAAATTGCCAGTGAGTGGAAACTGCGACTCTTGCACCAGCTGCCTTAACTGCTTTTCTTACTGCTTCTACTTCACTATCTTTGTCTGTGTAGAAACTGTTTATACAAACAACAATTGGAATACCGCTCTTTTTTACAGTCTCAATATGCGCAAGAAGATTTTCCATTCCTTTTTCTACAAGTTCAACGTTTTCTTCTGAATATGCTGGATCAAGTGGTTTTCCCGGAACAACTCTTGGTCCTCCTCCATGCATTTTAAGGGCTCTTATTGTTGCAACTATAACTGATGCGTTTGGTGTAAGTCCGGAATATCTGCATTTAAGGTTCCAGAATTTTTCAAAACCAATATCAGCGCCAAATCCACTTTCAGTTACATGATAATCTGATAATTTAAGACTGAGCTTATCTGCAATTATTGAAGACTGTCCTATTGCAATATTTGCAAATGGACCTGCATGAACAAGTACGGGTTGACCTTCTACAGTCTGCATAAGTGTTGGATTAAGAGTTTTTACCATAATAGCAGTCATAGCACCTGCCACTTCAAGATCATCACAGGTAACAGCTTCACCCTTCTTATTATAGGCAACTGCCATTTTGCCAATTCTTGCCCTCATATCTTTAAGATCACTGGCTACAGCTAAAATAGCCATAAGCTCAGAAGAAACCGTAATTTGGAATCCGCTTTTCATCATAAAGCCATCCATTTTACCACCGATTCCCATAATAATTTCACGTAAGGCCTGTGCGGAAAAGTCTATTGCCCAGCCAATAGCAGGGTTTCTTGGATCAATGTTAAGACGTTTAAGGTTCTTTTTCCCCAGGGTAATATCCCCATAGTTGAATTCATGTTGAATTCTTGCAGTCATAGCCGTCATTGCCAGGTTATGAGCATTTGTTATGGCATCAATATCACCGGTAAGTCCCAGACTGAAATCTGTCAGTGGTACACATTGTGATATTCCCCCGCCTGCAGCTGATCCTTTTACGTTAAAAGTAGGTCCTCCTGATGGTTGTCTTATGGCACCGGATACTTTCTTGCCAAGAGCCCCAAGACCCTCAACCAGTCCCATTGTAGTAGTTGTTTTCCCTTCCCCCAGAGGAGTAGGTGTTATTGCTGTAACTTCGATATACTTACCGTCAGGTTTGTTTTCCAGTCGCTTCATTATTTTCTGGTAATCGAGTTTTCCAAGGTAGTGTCCATAGGGTAATAGCTCTTCTTTTTCGAGTCCAAGTTCATCTGCAAGTGCATATATTGTTTTCATAGTTTTTTCTGCTTCTGTAGCAACTTCCCAATCTTCCATTTTGGTGGGATCAAGTTTTGTTGATTTACTCATGATTTCTCCTAATATTGAAATATTTATAAAATAATATAATGAAAAGTTAAAAAATACAATAAAAAATTAGGTAATAAGTAAAAAAATCGATTACTAATCTATGTAATTATAAAAAAACGAATATTTATTGTACTGTTTTGTGTTTTTTTGCATTTTTATATACTTTATAATAGACAGGCACGTGCATTATATTATGAAAATATAAAGAATTGTGAAAAGTTAAATAATGCATTTATAATTCAAGTATGAAATCGTACTTTCTTCAAAATATCTTTGAATCAGTTTTGCATCAAACCTGCAACAGCAGCTCCCAGTATAGGAGCATCACTAATATGGCAGAACTCTACATATTTGCCCTTAGTGTTTTCCAGGTATTGCTTTAAATAAAATTCAGTACGAAATTTTAGACCTCTGGTTTTGTAATAAGTTGTCCCATCTGCAGCAATACAGACGGGTTGTGCAGGATTATCACCTTTTTCAGTTTTTACAACCACTGCAGCAAGCTGAGCAGCAGTTAGTTTTGCCGCTCTTTCAATAAGTTGATCCATAAGTGTAAAAAGAATAATTTTATCAGAATCTGTCCGGCATATTTGAGTGAGAGAATTTTCAGAGTTATCGGGATTATTTAAAAAAGTATCCATAACAATAGGATTAAGGGTAGTAGTTTTTATTATTTCTGTTTTAAATTTATCAGAAAATAAACCCTCTTCTGCAGCTTTCTTTATTACCAGAAGAGCCAGGGACCCTTGATATGCACCTGAAATCATTTTTTCGAAGACACCTTCATTTGGCTTATGCGTACCTGCACGGAACTCTGCATCCAGAGTTCCACCTGCATAAACATTAAACTGACCACTTTCCATATTAATAGCTTGGCTTAAGTTATTCTGTAAATTTTTAATTTTTTTAATATTGGAATTTTTTTCTATATAGCTGCAGTTTGTTCCTGTTCCCAGAATAAATCCAATATAAGAATCATAATTTTTCTTTTGCGATTTACCTGCAAGAAGAGTAGCAACAGTGTCATTTAGTATTACAATTGTTTTCTTTTTATTGAACCCTTTTTTATCAAGTGCATCAATCAGGTTTTTTCCAATCATACATCCTTCTACTTCAGGTGCCTTAACTTCCTTTACAAAGTGTATTAGTTTCCCATCCCCATTTGGAAAAATTTCTGTCGGGTAGGAAAAGCAGAATCCTATTTTTTCACTATCACTAACTGATTCTTCTAAAAACCCTGCAATCCTCCTAAAAAAATCATCTTTACTTACGTTCCCCTCATTCTCTGTTCCAGGCATTTTAAATTTCCTGAATTTGCTTATTTCCGGTATTCCGGTTCTTTTAAATTTTACAGTTGCAACTCTGAAATTCGTTCCTCCGGCATCCAGAACAATAACAGGTTTATTTAAGGGCAGATTTTTTCCAGTTTCAATATAAGTTGGAATCATCATTAAGGAGGATTGTTCTCCGGCAAGACCTTTGTTCATCTCTTCAAGAAAAAGAGAGCATATTTTATCTACTTCAACCAGCTTAGGATTCATTTTATATTCTGTCAGGAAATCTTTTGCAATTTTAACATAGCTATTCATATATTTATCCATTTGAGTTTTTTGCGCCGTATCTCATTTACTATATCAATTAAGAAAATGATCTACAAATTTATCCATTTGAAAGTACTCACTAAACATTTCCTCAATTTCCACAATCTTTTTATTATCATAGAGCTGTATTTTTGAGTTTTCAAAGGTATAGAATAATTTTCTTTCTACAGTCTCTGTGTTATCTTCAAGTACTAGTGTAGGTATTTTTGATTTATTTATTTTCTTAATGTTTTCCGGTTTTAATCCTCTTTCTGCCTTTGCACATGAAATAATTAGTCCCCCAATAGGTTCTGATAGTTTATCACTGTACTCTATAATTTTTTTTATTCTGCCTTTTGAACCAGCTGCAATTAAAACAATATCTCCGGAGTGAAGAAATTTTTCGAGATCAAGATATTCTTCTAAAAGGCTTATTATCTTTATAGATCTACATGTCCTGTGCCATGGTTCTGTATCAGAATCGCCAATGACATTAGCTTTTTTAAGATGTTTTTTTACTACTCCCATGGATGGGTTTGGAAGATCTTCTATAGTTGGAAGATATCCGTAAATGGAAATTGGGTGTTTAAAACCTGGATACATTTCCTGTAAAAGCTTTTCTGTAATATACTCTTTTACTGTATTTATTTTATTGGGAATAAGTCTGTTAAAAAGTATTCCCCTAACATTAGTTTTCATGTATAAAAAATAAGATAGATCTACTTCAAGCATATCTAAAGCTTTTCCTATTCCTCCACCGGATATGTAGAGTATATCTGCTCCTATTAGATTTCCTACATGAGCATTGGATAGTCCCACAATACCTCCGACTCCGGGATGTCCTGTTCCTTCTGCAATAATAATATCTTTATTTGCCATTGAATCAAATGAATTTACTATATCCCTTGAAAATTTTTTTGAAATGTTGGATTTATCTTCATTTTTAAGGTAGTCTTTTGTAAACCCTGAACCTAACTGTACCGGAGAAAGATTTTCCAGTTTCATATCCGGTATACCGCAGAACTTTTCAATTACCTTTACATCTTTATCAACTTTGGCTCCACCTGATATTTGAACAAGTTCCTGTCCAACCGGCTTTATATATCCAATTTTTTCAGGCGGCATAAATTTTCTAAGCAGAGATATAAGACCAATGCTGGCAACTGTTTTACCGGCATGCTGTCTGAATCCAGTGATATATACAATTTTTGGTGCCATGTTGCCCTCCTTGCTGCCTATTACAAGAATAACTCATAAAAAGTGATTTCACAAGAAGCATTTTTAATAAATATCTTAATTCCATGAAGCAGGAGTACTATTTATCTACTACTAGCTATTACAATGTCATTGTATAAAGAAATATACCGAGTTGAAACAAGCCGCCTTAAAAATTGGGATTATGCATCTGATGGATATTATCTACAATAGGCAGGATGGCATTTAAGCGATAATTGTGCAGGATTGTGTAATACCGTAGAGACGCAGGATCTTGCGTCTCTGCTATACAAAAAAAAGTGATTTTCTCCATGATCACTAATACATAAATTGATGATTTATTTAGGAAGAAAAATAAATTTAGCTGAACTATCACTGTAGTATTAGTTCAAATGTTTTTTTAAAATCAGTCTTTAAAACCGATTGAAATCAAGAGATTTTCAGTATATTCTCGGTATATCAAAATCGGGAGGGATTTGGTGAAGGCAAAAAATTCTCTATCAGCACTTGGAAGAAAAATATTCCTTGACAGATACGCATTAAAAGATGGAAAAAAAGATACTCTGGCAATTGATGATATAGTAGTGGTGGTTGTTAATAAGGCAACTGGCCAGCGGGAAATAGGAAAGGTTTCTGATATAGACGGAAATAATGTAACGGTTGAACTGGAAGACGGGACAAAGCAGACACTGCCTGTAGAGCAGCTTGACAAACCCCTGGAAACTGATCCTTCCCAGATGATAAAAAGAGTGGCTACGGCTCTTGGAGATGGAGAAAAGGATGAAGTCAGAGATGAATGGGTCAATAATTTTAAATGGCTTCTGGATGACTGGCGTTTTGTACCTGCCGGGAGAATTCTTACAGGTGCCGGAACAGATCAGAATTTAACATTTTATAACTGTTATGTAATACCTTCTCCCTCAGACAGCAGGGGTGGAATAATGGAAACTCTTGGTCATATGACAGAAATTATGTCCAGGGGTGGTGGCGTAGGTATTAATTTGTCTTCTTTAAGACCCCATCATGCCTATGTTAAAGGTGTAAACGGCCGATCTAGCGGATCGGTATCATGGGGAGCTCTCTATAGTTACGTAACTGGTCTTATTGAACAGGGAGGCAGCCGCAGGGGTGCCTTGATGTTAATTCTGAATGATTCCCATCCTGACATAATGAATTTTATTTCCAGTAAGAGAGAGATGGGGCAGATAACCAATGCAAATATTTCTGTTGCTGTAAGTGATGCTTTTATGGACGCAGTAAAAGAGGATAATGACTGGGATCTTGTTTTTCCGGATACCAACGATCCTGATTATGACACATTGTGGAATGGTGATCTTAATGTATGGAAGAAAGCCGGTAAATCTGTAATTACATATAAGACTGTAAAAGCCAGAGAAATTTGGGATTCTATTATAGAGAGTGCATGGTCAAGTGCAGAACCTGGTATTTTCTTTGTAGACAGATATAATAAAATGAGTAATTCCTATTACTATTCTACAATTCAATGTACAAACCCATGTGGTGAACAGGGTCTGCCTCCCTGGGGTGTATGTAATCTGGGAGCGCTTAATCTTTCCCGTTTTGTAGAGAACGGCGAAGTTGACTGGGATTCCCTTCGAAAAGCTGTTCGTTATGCTGTAAGGTTTCTGGATAACATTATAGATACAACTCCCTATTTTTTTGACGTTAACAAAGATCAGCAAATGTCAGAGCGGCGCATTGGCCTTGGTACCATGGGCCTTGCAGAAATGATGATTGGTTTGAAAATTCGTTACGGAAGCGAAGATTCTGAGCAATTTATTGATAAACTTTTTAAATTTATTGCAGTGGAGTCCTATCTGGCCAGCAGTGATTATGCAGAGGAAAAGGGATCTTTTCCAATGTTTGATGCTGATAAGTACCTTAAGAGCGGTTTTATGAAAGGTATGCCTAAAAATGTTAGGGATAGAATAAAAGAAAAAGGCATTAGAAATGTTACTCTTTTAACTCAGGCGCCTACCGGTACCACAGGTACAATGGTTGGAACTTCAACAGGAATAGAACCTTATTATTTCTGGGAATGGGAAAGAAAGGGTCGTATGGGTTCCCATACAGAAAGGGTTTCCGTTTATGATGAATGGAAAAAAACTTCAGGAGATGCAAAACTACCTGATTATTTTGTAACAGCTATGGATCTTTCTCCGGAAGATCATGTAAAGGTTCAGGCGGCAATCCAGAAATGGGTTGATTCCAGTATTTCGAAAACCAGCAATACTCCCAATCATTATACAGTAAGCCAGACAAAAGATCTGTACCAACTGATGTATGATACAGGCTGTAAGGGCGGCACAATTTACAGGGACGGTTCCAGAGATGAACAGGTTCTTTATGCTAAAAAAGAGGATGGAGAGAAATCAGAAGATCCAGCAAAACCTGTTGTAGATATTAAGCCGAGAGTTCGCCCTACAGTTTTATTTGGAACTACCTATAGAAAACATACCCCCATTGGAACAGCTTATATTACAGTTAATGCCGGCAAGGGAGCCATTGAAGAGCCTTTTGAGGTATTTATAAACGTTGCAAAGGTTGGTTCTGATGTAGCAGCAGACGCAGAAGGTCTGGGTCGTCTTATAAGCCTTATTCTTCGTATGCCCAGCCCTCTTACTCCTGTAGAAAGAGTTGCCAGTGTAATCGGCCAGCTCCGTTCTATTGGTTCAGGCAGACACCATGGTTTTGGTAAGAATAGAGTCATGAGTCTTCCCGATGCAGTAGCCCAGGTTTTGGAAGAGCATATAGGAAAGGTAAATGGGGATAGCTATCCTGTGCTGCCGGATGAAGAAGATGAACTTGCTGCGCAGCAGCTTCCACTGTCTTTTTCTGAGCCTGTGGCAGATCTTTGTCCCGTATGTGGTAATGCTACCTTTATGTTTATTGAAGGGTGTAAAAAATGTCATTCCTGCGGGCATAGTGAGTGTTAGAGTAGATTTTAGTTGACAATACGGGTTTTTGTTACTACATTAACAGTAGATGGAATGGGATGAGGCAAAAAGAAAGAGTAATCTAAGTAAGCATGGTCTGGATTTTTCAGATGCTGCTTTTGTATTGGAAAGTCCCTTCAGGCTGGATATAGATACGATTCGTAATAATGAAAACCGCACTCATTCCTTTGCGTATGTTTATAATTATTTGGCTGTATTGTCGGTTGTTCATACTGGCACCGAGAATCGAATTATTAGTTTCCGGAAAGCCAGCCGGGAAGAAAGGGAGGTTTATCATGATTGGCTTGCAAATGATTTTGAATGAACAAAAAGAAAAAATATTAGCCGTAACAGCTGTTCCTTCGGTTAATGGTGATTTTGTTTGGAATGGAAAAGATGAGGATGATCGCCCTTTAAGCAGATATGAAATGAGAGAGGCTATAAAGAATAAAGGTGGTCGACCCAGACTTGAAAATACTAAGAAATCAACTACCATTCGTTTAGATACTGAGGTACTTGATTATTTTAAATCACAGGGAAAAGGATGGCAAACAAGAATTAATGATATTCTTCAAAAATATGTTAATTCACAACATACAATATGATAGATATCCTGGGTACTATCTAATTCCCAATAGCCCCAGTACTTCACCCTTGGACGGTGTGCCGTAGAATCGTTTTCCTGCGACCTCAATTACAGGAATAGAATAAACCTTGTCTTTTATTGTTGATTTTAAGTGAGCTATAATTTCAATCTCTTTAATTTCTATTTCAGGATGCTCTGCTTTAAGTTCTTTTAAAATCTGCTTGTTGGAATGTATTTAGGGCAGATTACGAATTTGTAGTATAATATTTCCATTTTATATCCTTTTTACTGGAAGTTATTTTTGAAGCATTTCGTGGGCTTTGTACGAGCTTCGTACAAGAGGTCCACAGGCTGCATCTTTAAAACCCATTTTCATGGCCGCTTTCTTATATATTTCAAAAACATCAGGATGCACATATTCAATAACGGGATGGTGCTGTTTTGATGGAGCAAGATACTGACCAATTGTTAAAAAATCACATTTTGCTTCTCTTAAATCCCTTAAAGACTGTAGTACTTCTTCCTGGGTTTCTCCAAGGCCAACCATCATACCTGATTTTGTATATATTTTATCTGTTGTTTCTTTAACACGTTTGAGCAGTTCCAGAGACTGACTGTACTTTGCCTGAGGTCTTACTTCACTGTACAATCTTGGAACTGTTTCGATATTATGATTTATAATAACAGGTTTAGCTTCAATTACGGTGTTAAGAGCATCTCTGTTACCCTTAAAGTCCGGGATAAGAACTTCAATTGCAACTTCAGCTGATACTTTCTTTATCTCCCGAATAACATCTGCAAAATGAAAGGCTCCTCCGTCAGGAAGATCGTCCCGGGTTACAGAAGTAACAACGACATACTTTAACCCCAGTGCTTTTACAGCATCAGCAATATGCCCTGGCTCAAGTTTGTCTATTTCCTGACCGGCTCCTGTTGCAATATTGCAGAAGGTGCAGCTTCTTGTACAGACACTTCCAAGTATCATAAAAGTTGCTGTTCTTTTGCTAAAGCATTCCATTCTGTTGGGACAGTTTGCTTCATCGCATACTGTTGTTAGGCCAAATTTATCAAGGGTTTTCTGAACGTAATTAAGATTTTCTCCTCCCTGCATTCGAATACGGAGCCATTCAGGTTTTTTTAGGTGAGGTCTTTTTTTTACTGTTTTTTCCGGTGATTTAATCGTGGTATTCATTAATTATTTCAACATCCTTATAGTTAAAGATTTCGGCAAGGTATTTCCCTGTAAGTTCTTTTATTTTGTTCATATCCTGATTTTTACCGGTTATTTTTTTTATGGAAGTAACTCCCTTATCTGTAATTCCACATGGGATAATCCAGTTAAAATGTTCAAGATTGGTATTTATATTAAATGCAAATCCATGCATTGTTACGGCTTTGTGAATAGATATACCTATGGCAGTAATTTTTTCATTACCAACCCAGACCCCTCTGTGTTTGAGGTCCCTGTCGGAACTTATACCATATTCCTCTTTAAGTAGTCTAATAAATATTTCTTCCACATTTGCTATAAACTTCTTTAATTCTCTTTGTTTGTTATAAAGATGGAAAATTAGATACCCAACCAGTTGCCCTGGCCCATGGTATGTAGCTTCTCCACCCCGATCTATTTCATAGAGTCCAATACCCTGTTTTTTTAAAACCTCATCTGAGAGAATTATATGATGATCTTCTGTTCTTTTCCCTTTTGTAATTACAGGAGGGTGTTCCAGAAGAATAAGAGTGTCATTTATTTCTTCATTCTGGCGTTTGTGCATCAACTCTTTTTGAAGTTCCAGAGCCTCACCATAATCCACCAGACCTTTATTTAATATTGTAAGTTTCATAGGGGGAGTATATATAAAAACTGTTATTTTAAAAAGCAATTTTATCAGAAATAAGGCGATTTTTATCTATAGCTCTTACCTGATCACAGAGAAGATCAGAATTATATAATAATTTGTCATGTTTAGCTATTCGCAGACGAAGTGGGTAGGTATCATCAATAAGGTTCGTTGTCATTGGTACAACAATAATTGTTGAGTGATCTATCTCATTTAATAAATCTGTTTGAAGAATCAGGAGTGGACTGATCTTCTTATAAACTCGCTTTTTGTAATTTGAAGCTCTTTGGCCAAATTGGTCAGTTTATCAAAAAATATAGAATCTGTTTTTTAAGTAACTGTTCTCATTTTTGTCTTCGGTGCTTGAAAAGGTATGCCAATGTAATACCTACGGGTTTATTTGTTAACAGAATATAGAAGATGGAAAACAATTGTAAGACAGGCGGCAGGGATAGGAGGGGCGCGCAGCGGTCGGTTTTTTCCGTAGGGGCGCCCCTGTGTGGGCGTCCTCCTACGGAAATGACCGACGGAACCCCCGCATAGCCCGCCCGGCCGCCCAAGATTCGAGTATTTAAATCAAAATTAATTTGACAGATTATAAATACATGGTATATAATGTTCATATAAAAGAACATAGTTCGTATATAGGAACAATATGGTTAATTCTGTACTAAAAGCTGTTAGAATTCTTGATGTAATTGGTAAAAGCAAACCTTTGGGTATATCTGAGATAAGCAGAGCGCTGGAAATTCCAAAAAGCAGTACTCATAATATTTTACAAACTCTGGAAAGTGAAGGTTTTGTAGAAAGGAATGAAGATACCAATAAATATAATCTTGGAACAAGGCTTATTGAACTTGGGTACCGTGCACAAAATGATCTTGCCATATGCAGAATAGCAAAACCATACTTAAACGGAATAAATCAGGAAACTGACGAGACTGTACATTTAACTCTACTGGATGATGATGAAGTTTTGTATGTTGATTGTGTTGAATCAAAACGGCGTATGAGAACCTATTCAGTTATAGGTATAAAAGCACCTCTCTACTGTACAGCTGTAGGTAAGGCTATATTAGCTGAACTACCTGAAATATATATAAAGCAAATTATTAAGAGTAAGGGTTTAGCCAGGCTTACGGATAAAACTATAACCACTGAAGCTGACTTGTATAAAGATTTAGCAAATACCCGAACCAGAGGGTACTCTATTGATAATAAGGAACATGAGGATCAGCTTACATGTGTAGGTGCAGTTATTAGAGATGTTAATGGAGAAGCTTTTGCTTCTCTGAGTGTTTCAGGTCCTTCAGATAGAATGACAGAAGAGCGAATTGTTCAAATAGGAGATCTTGTAAAAAATGCAACTAGTGAAATTTCCAGGAAACTGGGTTTTAGAGAATAACAGTCCTTTAAGGATTGTAAAATATTTTAGGAGGGTTTATGAAAACCAAAGTAACGTTAATAGTAGCTGTTTTATTTCTGCTTGCAGCATACTCATTTGCTGGTGGAAAAACTGAGGCAGCATCTGCAGCTGGAGCAGCAATACCAGTAAAACTTACCTTTTCTTCGGTAAGTGTCCCTGGAGATGCTCATACAAGAGCGATGCAGGTTTTTAAGTTGGAACTGGAGAGAATTTCCGGTGGAGAAATGGCTGTGGAAGTTTATCATTCAGGGCAGTTATTTTCCCAGGAAGGTGAACAGGCAGCAGTAAGAAAAGGAACTGTGGACATGATTTATACTTCTCCACCATGGCTTGCAGAGTTTATTCCTTATCTTTCAATGTTTGGTGCAGTTTATACCTTTAGTGGTTATGATCACATGAAAGCCGTTTATAATGGTGATTTAGGTAAAAGAGTCTTTCAGGATGTAGTTGACTCCCAGGGTATAAGACCTCTTGGTGCTTTTTATCTTGGAACCAGAGAGCTTAATCTTGTAGAAAAAGTCGGACCTGTAAGGACTCCTGCAGATATGGCAGGTGTTAAACTAAGAACTCCAGGCAGTCCTTCATGGATAGCTCTTGGGAAAGCACTTGGTGGAAATCCTACACCAATGTCTTTCAGCGAAGTTTATATGGGTCTGAAAACAGGTGCAATAGAAGGCCAGGATAATCCGCTTCCAACAGATAAGAATGCAAAATTCTACGAAGTTACAAAATATATTGTTTTAACTGATCATGTAGTTGATACAATATGGCCTACAATAAATGAAAAAAAATGGCAGAGCCTTACATCCCAGCAGCAGGATTGGGTAATGCAGGCTATAAAAGTAGCAGGAGAAGCATGTGATAAGCAGGTTCTTGATACTGAAGCTTCTATTAAAGAGTTCTTTAAAGCTCAGGGTATGATAATAATAGAAGATGTTGATAAGGCCGCTTTTCAGGAATATGCAAAAAATTCATACATTAATGACAGCCCTGATATATCAGCAAGCTGGGATATGGATCTTTATAACGAAATTCAATCTTATAAATAGAAAACTGTAAATAATTATGGCTCCGGATATTATTGCTCGGAGCCGTAATTATTTTTTGATTATACAATCGTTAAGGTGCATAAGTCTTAGAGAAGTTAGTAATCTTAAACTCATATATCTTTTCTTACATTGGGAGGTTTAAATTGCAGGCAGCCGGATTTTTTAAGCGTTCAGGTTCACTTTTACTGGATATAATAGAAATTTACATTCCTTCTTTTACATTCATAATTTTATTTGTGGCATTTTTGCTTCAGATTTTCTATAGATATTTTCTTGTTCCCCTTACATGGCCTTTGGAACTTACTCTCCTCTGCTTTATCTGGACCGCATTATTAGGTGGTTTGTATGCCCAAAGGGATAATTCCCATGTTCAGTTTACAATTATTTATGACATGGTTAAGCCAAAAACACAGCTTTGGATGAGGCTTATTGGTAACTTCATGCTTTTTACTTCATTTTGTATTGCTTTATATCCTTCCTATGACTACGTGGTTTTTATGGCCTATAAAAAGTCGAATGTAATGAAGATCCCTATGAACTGGGCATATTCACCCTTTATAGTGTTCCTTGTTTTTATGATAGGACGACTTGGGTATGACCTGTACATTGATTTTAGAAAACTGATTAAGGGGGAAGTATAGTATGAATATTGCACTTATTGTATTTTTTCTTTCCTTTCTTTCGATTTTTATTCTTCGTATTCCAATAGCTCCTGGAATGATGATGACATCAATTTTTTATTTTACAATAGCCCAAAGTCCTGCGGCTGAAATAGCAATGACAGCAACCCAGGTTTTAACTGGTCTTAATTCTAATTTTATCCTTATCGCTGTACCTCTCTTTGTGTTTATGGCTCAGGTCATGAATAGCGGTAAGGTAACAGAGATGATTTTTAAGTTTGCCAATGCAATTGTAGGGAATAGGAAGGGTGGCCTTGGGCATGTAAATGTAGTTGCGTCAATTATATTTTCCGGCATGACAGGGTCGGCTCTTGCAGATGCTTCCGGTCTTGGTATGATGGAGATTAAGGCCATGAGGGAACATGGATATGATGATGGTTTCAGTTGTGCTATTACAGCAGCATCGGCAACAATCGGTCCGATTTTTCCTCCGAGTATACCTATGATTCTTTATGCAATGCTTTCAGGAGCTTCCATTGGGGCTTTGTTTATGGGTGGAATGATTCCTGGATTAATGGTTGGGTTTGCATTAATGTTATATATTGCATTTATAGCAAATAAAAGAGACTATCCAAGGGGGGAGCGAATTGCTTTCAGGGCTGCTATACGTTTAACTATTAAAGCTTTTCCAGCTCTGTTTTCTGTCATTGTGCTCCTTGGAGGTATCTATACCGGGATTGTAACCCCCACTGAAGCTGGAGCGCTGGCTGCCCTCTATGCTATATTAATTTCTGTTTTCATTTATAAGGCTTTGGGATGGAAAGAATTTACCAATATAATACTGGCAACTGTCAAAACTACTGGTACTCTTTCACTACTTGTAGGCTCGGCGTTTGCCTTTTCATATATTATAGCTATTGAACATATTCCGGATGCTGTTGCAAATCTTCTCTTAACAATTACCACTAACAAGTATGTTTTATTACTGTTAATAAATCTTATGTTTCTGGTTCTTGGTATGTTTATAGATACAATGGCAATTACATTAGTATTTATTCCTATTGTTTTGCCTCTTGTAGAAACTCTGGGTATAAATCTTGTACATTTTGGTGTTGTTATAACACTTAATATGATGATAGGTCTTTCTACACCACCTTTTGGAATGCTGCTTTTTGTAGTATCAGGAATATCAGGAACACCTCTTAAGAAAGTTATAAAAGAGATTTTTCCTATGCTTCTTGTTTTGTTTACAGTATTGTTTTTAATAACTTATGTCCCATGGTTTGTAATGGTAATTCCTAATATACTTGGTATGTAGAAAAATTGAGGTAGAGAATGGAAAAGAATAAGAAAGCAGAAGTGTGGCCTACAATGGTAACTCCTTTTAAAGATGATCTTACTATTGATTATGCAGCTCTCGAAAATCTGGTTGAGTGGTACATTGGAAGAGGGGTATCCGGGCTGTTTGCTGTTTGCCAGTCAAGTGAAATGTATCAGTTGAGTCTAAGGGAAAGAGTAGAATTATCTATTGCAGTTATGAAGTTTGCAGCAGGAAGGATTCCTGTTATTTCCTCGGGACATATTTCAACCTCATCTGAAGATCAGATAGAGGAGATAAAAGCAATTGCAGATACCGGTGTAGATGCTGTAATTCTTGTAACGAATCTTCTGGCAGGGGAATCGGAGTCTGATTTAATCTGGAAAGAACGAATGGAGACACTTTTATCCGGCATATCCAAAGATACAAAGCTGGGATTATATGAATGTCCCTATCCTTATAAGCGACTCTTAAGTAAAGAACTTTTGGAATGGATTATTTCTACAGACAGGTTTGTTTATATAAAAGATACCTGCTGTGATCTTAATTTAATTGAAGAAAGAGCAAAGATAGCTAAAGGCAGTAATTTAAAGCTATACAATGCAAATGCAGCAACACTTCATGGATCTCTTAAAGCAGGATATGTTGGTTATTGTGGGATAATGACTAATTTTCATCCTGAACTTTATGTAAAGCTTTGTGATACATGGTTTGAAGATACAGAAAAAGTTAAGAATCTTCAGAATATGATAGGATTGGCTTCTGTTATTGAATACCAGTATTATCCTGTAAATGCAAAATACCTTTTACAATTAGAGGGGTTGGGGTTTACACTTAAGAGCCGTAAACAGGATTATCTGGGGTTTACCAGTTCTATGAGGATGGAAGTTGAGCAGATGAGGGAGCTTACACTGAACTATAATTCCTAAATGATGAATTAATTTTGATAATCAATAATGAAATCTTATGTTTCCTTACATATCTCCTTTTAGGTAACCTATACAAGTTAAAAATTAAGTTTAAAGACATTTTTACAAGGTTATATGTGGTTTGTAACTGTACAAATAAAAGTGCACTGGATTTTGGAATAAGTGCCATATAGATACTATTTTAATAAGTGTTACAGACACTTCAGGAACATACACAGTTTTTTATCCTGTACTACTGATTATTTATCCCCCTAAAACATAAACAGTCTTATCTTCTAAGATCTTTTTTTGTGAGTAAATTTTTTCATCCCAGCTAAGGTCTTCATCTCTGTCAAAAATAACAAGCCAACCTTCTCTGCAGCCCAGAAGATCCATATAACGGCCAATCTGCTCTATTCCTTCTGTTTGTACTTTATCTCTGGAACGTCCCCGGGGACCACCGCAAACTTTAAGTTCTATAGGATATTTATAGCTTTCATAAATAACGCATAGATCGAGACGCCGCTTACCGGCAGCCATTTCTCTTAGTATTTTACCTCTGCCATTTATGACCCTCTGGAGGAAGGCCTGGAGAATAAGATGGGGAGCTGCTTCTTTATACTGATAGAGTTCTGACCATATTTCACTGTTTTCGCGCCAGAAGTCCTGAAAATCTTTTAACAGGTAGTTCATATGAATTTTCCCATCTTGTAGATAACGGGGGATTTTATATGGATAGAACTCCATTTTAAGGGCTTCCTGACTGTTATAACTCAGGGTACGCAGTATTACTTCTCCATAGATAGGGTTTGAAGGTTCCACATTTCCACGATCTTCCCGTATTAATCCAAGATCCAGTACATACTGATAATCGTCTGAAAGTTTCTCAAAAGTTTTTTCCTCTCCCATTATAATAGGTTCAATTACTTTTCGAACCCGTTCCTCTTTTAAGCGTTCAAGTAAACTGTCAATATGAACATCCCTGCGAAGTATAATAGTATTGACCGCCTGTTCGACATACTCTGTTTTAATAGTAAGGGAATTATTATTATTCAGCATTTCTACCACAATTTCCCGGGCTATGGCATTAACCAGCCAGGGCTGTCCCTGGGTGTAGTAATAAATTGAATCTGTTACTTCTTTGATGAATATTTGACCAGTAAGTTTTGTATGCTGATAAAGTAGTGATGTTATCTCTTCTCTGTTGAAATTTCGCAAAGTAAGGCTTTTTGTTACAATATTGAAGGGACTGGCGCTACCCAGAGTTTCCCGTCCATTTCTTATATGAGCCTTGTAATCCCTAATGTCCCTCATACCAACCAAAGCCAGGGAATGGATGAAGGGGATTGTCCCTCTGTTTACATAACCGCTTCGCAGCTGTCTAAGAAAAGAAATTAAAGTGCTGTCTGCAAGGCAGTCGGCTTCATCGAAAAAGATAATAAGGGGTTTATCCAGGGATGCACAAAGATCAGTTAAAGATTTTTGTAATATATTGCTTGTGTTTTCCAGATTATCTTTTCCTGAAAAGTATTTATCTTTTAGAATTACGGAATAACTGATGGCCTGTTCCAGTGTATACCAGATAGCAGGAATGCCCTTTTCGGCGTCATTGATTCCCTGAACCGTTTCTAAAGAACAATATAAGGCATAGTAATTACCAGATTCATTAAGCTTATTAACCAGATCCAAAAGTAAGGTGGTTTTACCACTCTGCCGGGCAGCATGAATTACAAAGAACTGTTCATCGTCAATAAGGGGTAAGATTGTACTTAGTCTGTCAGAGGCTGGCAGCATATAATGTTTTTTTGAAAAACATGGTCCTGCAATGTTAAAAATCTTTTTCATAGTGTTATTATACATTGGTTTCTCTTAATAAGGCTATCCTAAAATCCTCCTCCCAAAAGCAGAACTCCTGGATATGTCTCCCGCGGTCTTAAACCCTCTCCCACTTAAAGTCGGAAACGTTTCTAAGCCCGGAGTTAAAGTTAATGCCTACCATAAATATTTCTTTGTTTTCTGTCAGGTACTTCTCGTAGTACTTACGCTCTTTAATCTGCTTTATAGCTTCTTCTTTCCTGTCTACTTTAAACTCAAAAATATATATGGTGTTTTGGGTTTTAAGAGTTAGGTCTATTCGTCCTTTGTTGGTTGGATCTTCTGCCACAGTATCAAAGCCTAGAGCTGATAAAAAAGTATAGATTACAGAAGCATAGTAGCCTTCGTAATTTGCCAGTATATTATTAACATAGTTATTGTATGGTATGGACGAAAACAGGGCTATAAGAATATTTTTAAAACCTTCCAAATTTTTATTGGATAGCATCCTTATGGCCTCTATATTTTTTGATTTTAACTCTGTGCTTCCTCCTGCAAGATAATCAAAAAACAGTGTATTTAAAGATTTCTTAATCTCCAAATTTGGAATCTTCATTTTATAGCCAATTTCACTCCCTTCAATAATTTCTTTATCAAAGGTTAAATATCCTGTCTGCCACAGCAGAGCTACAATATCTATTCTGTCTACATCAAAGGCACTTAAGGTCTCTTCCCCAACAATTAAATTATCCAGGTTAGGCAGGTAGAAATTAGATGTTTTTAATACCTCTATCAGGAATTTAGGATTTCCGCTTTGCCACCAGTAGTTTGAAAATTTATGTTTTTTTGTAATGAAAATAAGAATATCGTAAGGATTACAGATTGGGTCAGACAGGTAATTATATCCATTATACCAGCGGCTGACTTCTTCTAAATTTACACCCTTTAGGTGTTCTCTAAAGGTTATTTCCAAATCATTCTGGGTATAGCCTGTTATGGTTCCATATTCTTCATCTATTGTTATATCCATTAAATTATTTAGTTTACTAAAAAGGCTCATTTGAGAGAATTTGCTAACACCTGTAAGCATTGCAAACTTAACGTGCTGATCACTATCTTTTATAGCAGAGTAAAAATTACCCAGGATCTCTCGATTCTTCTCAGCTACCTCTCTGTTAGTTATTACATCTATTATTGGTTTGTCGTATTCATCTACAAGAATTACTACTTTTTGTCCATATTTTTTATGTGCAGCCCATATAATTTCAGAAAAACAGCCATAAATATCATCGGCATCATCACATTCCAGCTCTAAAGTCCTTAGAATAATTTTAATTTTATTTTTTAAAGTTTTTAAGGTTGCCTCTGGGGTTTCGAAATTACCACTACCAAAACTAATATTAATTACAGGGTATTTAATAGCCCAGTTCCATTTGTTGTAAATGAATAGTCCCTCAAAATACTCCTTACTGCCTTTAAAGAGTTCGGAAATAGTATCTATTAACAAAGATTTACCAAAACGTCTGGGCCGGGATAGAAAATAATAGGTACCTCTTTCTATTAAATTGTAGATATGTTCTGTTTTATCAACATAGGCGTAGTTATCTTCACGTATCTTTGAAAATGTCTGTATTCCTATTGGTAGTTTTGTCATAGTCTCCCCACTCTTTTAAGTATACAGCGGATAATTAAAAATGTGAAGTTTATCAGTTTTTTTGTCTTCAGAGGATTTCCCGGAAAGCATCCTATCCCAGTATCCTCCGTCCAAATGCCGACTCTACAAAATGCAGTAAATGTGTGTAATCAATTTGCCCCTCTTTAATACAACCGGAAATATCAATTGCTCTCATTTGTTCAGATTTTGAGATTAGTTCCATAGCGAGATGAAGTTCTCTGGCTGTTAATCCTTCACTTAAATTATCTCCTACATCCTGACAAAAACTTAAGTAGAAACCATGAGTACCGGAACAAGCTGTTCTTAATGCTCTTCTTGTTACTTCTCTTATTCCAAGCAGGTCTATGTCTTCCATTGTAAAAACTGTTAGATTTAGCTTGCGTATAAGATCAGATTCCTCTTTTTCTGCTTCCTGAAGTCCAATTATAACAATATTTTCAGGGGAGAATTCTAAACTCATGTTTATATTCTTATCTACAAGGCCAAGGGCCGTTGAAAGAATTTTTCTATCATCTTTTGCTGTTTTAGAAACCATCAGGGAAGCATGGGAATCCAGTATAATCATTCCGCTTTGTCCCAGCACATTTTTCATAGCTGTAATTCCGGAAAGGGTTGCTCTTTCTGATCCCGCAATAAACGGTACAGTTCTGTTTTTGAAAGCCTGCTCAATATTAGTTGTAGAAGAGGATAAGGGACCTGTTACTTCAACTCCAAGAGAAGTGAATCTTGATTTAATTTCAGGGGTATTAAAAACAGGAGAAGATCCTACCATAGTAATTTTATTTTTAATAAAAGTACTTTTTGAAAGAATAGGGGTTTTAAGCACATATGCAGATGTCATTCCTGCAAGAAGCGCTCCATAATTAAGTGTAAAACCAATTTTATCTCCCAGCTGGGGTTTTTTATTTGCTTCAGTGATATTTACCAGAAGATGATCACTGGATGCTCCGATTATTGAAAGTGAACTATTAACGGGTGAGAGCCCATCAACATCAATATCTTCTCTTCCTATATTCAAAATACCTCTGGTCATTTCTCCTTTGTCTTCAAAAACCGGCTTTTCTCCAAATGCATTCATTCCTGTTTCTCCAATGGGCAAAGATGGTTTTGTTTTAATCTCAATTAGCTCTGCTTCCAGTGTGAATGCATCAAAGGATGTTCCAGGCCATCTATTTCCATACGCTGTTTCTCTTCCCAGCATTATTGCTTCACCTATTCTTAACTGGTTTATTTCCTTTGGCATTTTCCCCTGTCTAACCAAATCCAGTGCAGAAGAGTTCCCCCCGGAAAGAATATCCAGTTTTACATTCAGAGTGTCTTCTATTTTATGTGCATAATCCACAAGCATCTGCATATTTTTTTGTGATGGAAGAACACCTCCATAACAGGTTAGATTTGTACCAAGACCTGTCAGTTTTACTCCAGATAGCTGAATAATCTCTGTTGCTAATTCTATTAGATCATCCGGCAAAATCCCTTCCCGAAGGTCTCCAAGGTCAAGCATAAGAATAACTCCATGAACCTTCCCTTTTTTGTCAGCAGACCTGGATAGTTCTTTTATTACAGAAAGTTCAGAATTCAGGCTGATATCTACAGAATTTACAATTTCATCAACACCGGATAGAGGCGGAATTCTTAAAAGTGTAACAGGGTGATTTATTCCGCTCATCCGAAGTCTGTTTATATTCTCAATTCGTGATTCTCCTATCCCTTTTACCCCACCGGCAATCATAGCCTTTGCAACAGAAGGCATTCCACAGGTAACTTTAGAGACACCAATAACATTAATATCATTTTCTCCGCAAAAATCTACAATAATCCTTGTATTATCTTCTACTTTTTTCAGGTCTACTGTAATTACCGGTCCGGACATAATGCTTTCTCCTGAAATTTAATTTTATTCATTTGGTAATCCAAGGCTTTGTTTTAAAAGATTGACTGCAGCTTTTGGAAATAGTTTGGAAAGAACTCCAAGGCTGGCCATTGTGTAATTTTTATCAATGAGAAATTTAGTTCCATCTCCCGGATAGAGTTTTTTCCCGTGAGAGTTGGAAATTATTTTTTTCATGATTCGGATTCCGTTTTCAAGCCTTGTTAGGGCACCCCCTGTACCAATGCAGTACATTACTGCTGTAAGATCCCGTCCTTCCGCCATTTTGGTTTTACCTCTGGAGCCATATAGGTCTCTGAATGATCCGGTGTGTCTCTCCATGGCTGCAGCAGCTGCTGTATATGTAAGTTCGTGAGCAATTCTTTTTTCTTTGTCCGTTGTTGGAACCGGACCCAGATCTTCAACAATTTTACCCATGTAGTTTCTGGCTTCATCTGTATATAAATCGATACTTTTCTGATCCTGGAACATTATTTGCAGGACATTTTTTCTGTTCACAAAAATCCCCAGATCACCTTCAACAGTTCTTTTAGCAGATGGTTCAGGACTTATAAGAATCCGGTTTATTTCCTCACTACCATTTGTAACAGAATGAATATCAGTAGTAGCTCCACCTACATCAATAACTAACAGATCACCTATATCTTCTTTTAGAATTTCTGCAGCCAGCATGACACCCCCAGGGGTAGGTACTATTGAGCCATCTACCATATCTCTAATGTGTTCCATTCCCGGTGCATAAATAATATTTTCTTCGAATACTGCCTGAATCACTTTTCGGGCAGGAGCAATTTGCAAATCATCAATCCGGGGGTATACATTATCTACTATTATAAGTTTCCCCTCATAGTTAGAAAATATTTTTTTAATCTCATCCTGATTTTCAATATTTCCAGCATAGATTACCGGAATTTTAAATGAAGTCAGATTTAGAGCATTACAGATAGCTTCTGCATTTATTAATGCAGTATCTCTTTCCCCGTAATCAACTCCACCGGCAATCATAATGATATTTGGCTTTATATTTATCATTCTGTCTATGTCACTCTGTCTCATTTTACCGGCTGTTACCTGGTGAATATTAGCGCCTGCCCCAAGGGCTGCTTCTTTTGCAGCTTTCACTGTCATATCATAAACAAGGCCATGAACAGTCATACGTAATCCACCAGCTGCACTGGAAGTTGCAAAAAAGGAGTTCCATGTAATTTCTACAGGTTGATTGGATAGTTGCTTTTTGAGATTTTTGATAGCAGCATCGAGGCCAATTCGTACATCACCTTCTTTAATACTTGTAGGAGCAGAGCCCTGTCCTAAAAACACCGGGTCTGCACTTTCGATATTATTAAAAGCATTTACCAGAGTTGTAGTACTACCTATTTCAGCAACAAGAATGTCTATCTTCATTGTTTACTCTTATTTCTAACCATTAGATTGTGTAGGGGAGACAGGAGTAGGGAGACTGGAGAATGGAAGATTAAGAACAGATAAAGTATCACTTCTGCATCCCTCCTGTTTCCTGTTTCCTGTTTCTTTCCTTCACAAGAAAAGTAGCCACATTTATCCCTTTTGTACCCCGGCCGAATCCGGCGTCAATTCCCTGTTTTTCTGCTATCTCCGGTGATACCTGAGTACCTCCTGCAACCAGAATTATTCTATCCCGTATACCTTTTTCAATACATAAGTTATGAAGGTCCTTCATGCTTTTATAGTGTATATCATCATGACTGATAATGGTTGAGATAAGAATAGCATCTGCGTTTGTTTCAATTGCTGCATCAATAAGTTTTTCCAGGGGGACAGATGTTCCCAGGTAGTGGCAGTCAATTCCAAACCCTTCAATTCCACCATGTTTTATATCAATAATTTCTCTTAGTCCCACAGAATGTTCATCTGCCCCCACGGTTCCTGCAACAATAGTCATTGGATTTTCTTTTATTATGGATCTAATCTCATCCTCTGTCATAACCTCTGGTTCCGGTGGAATATCGAGTTTAGCTGTGTCTATTGTAAAATCAACCCTACCTTTAATCTCAACCCGGGTTCCTTCAGCAGGATGCATTACCTCTACGTTGATAACCTCGACATCTGTAAGACCCATTTTTTTGCCTATTTCTATGGCTGCAAAAGATGCTGTTCGTTTATCAGTTGGCAGAAACATTGTTGTCTGAACAATTCCATCACCCTGCCATTCCATTTCAGGCATTATTTTTGATGTTTGACGGAGTTCTGCTGTTCTTTCCATTCGTACATTTACATTGTCTTCTTCATCCAGTTCATCAATAAAAATAATTTTGTCTGGATTTTCGAAAGTTCCCCCTCCAATAAGGGAGGATGGGTCTTTTACAGCCTCTTTTCCAAAGGGTTCAAGGTTGTTGTATCCAAAGTGAGCAGTTACAGGGGCCATATAATCGGTATCTCTTTCGAAGACAGTCCCTGCACCAATTCCACCGTCAATTTTTCTTGAAATACCGTCTCCGTTTCGTTCGGGATATTCACCGGAGTCAACGAAAAATCCCTCTTCTACAGCTTTAAAATAGCCTCCTTTTTCAATCATCTCTTCAAGGAAAAGTACAGCTCGCTCTTTTAGTTCTCTTACTTTATCTCCAAGCTCACTGTTATGTCTTTTAATTTCCAGCATGGAGCCAAGACCGTCCATTCCGGCAAAGGCCTGTTTTGCTGTATCTGTCCCTTCCATGTTGTAGATATGCCAGGGAACATTTCTACCTTCGTCGGGAGTAATAGTCGACTGAATATCCGCAGAGGTAAGTTCAGATATTAAAAGATTCAATGTATGGGAAACAGTTGCTTCCCTGGTGGAAGAGCTCATGTACTTTGTGTTCTGCTGGGCTCTCATTTTATAATCTTTAAATAGCTCTCTAAGAGCTACAGCATAGGGCAGATCCATTCGCATACAGGGAGCTGGAGGAGCTGTTGGAGGAACAGTAGAAAGGCAAATATTCTCTTTTTTTATACCTGCCTTTACTGAGAATATACAGTTTATACCATGCTGCACCATTAGTTCGGGCATTACCTTCCATGCTTCTCTTGCTGTGGCGTTGGCATTATGGGCACCATCTATTTGAGCAATCCCGGCCCAGGCAATCATTTTTTTTGCTACTGCCGCATCTACAAAACTTCTAACCATATTTATATTTCTATAGATTACATTGTACTGGGGATCCTGATGTGCTCCGTTAATTCCCTCTTCAGCAAACATAACAGCCATTTCTGGTCCTGCTACACCGCTTATGTAGGAGTGGTAATTGATTGGCCTGCCAACTTCATCTTCTATTAAATCGAGGGCTTTTCTCTGTGCCCGTATCTGTTTTCTTGTTATTGGTACGCCGCCTATACCCTGGGGTGTTCCTTCAATAAGACCTTCCATGTGGCTTTGACCTGCAGTTCTTATAACCATCAGGTGGTCAGCTCCATGCCAGGCAGCCATTCTCATTCGGCGGATGTCGTCTTCGAATCTACCAGAGGCAATTTCTGTTGTTATAGAGCATTTAGGTTGAGGGTCTATGTTGTCGAAGTAGTGTGCGGCGGGGAGGGGGACGGATTTTTCCAGGTTTTTGGAGGTTTCCATATAATCGAATTTCCCGATTTTCATTTTGTTATCCGTAGATACGCACGATTGTGCGTCTTTAGCGGAGATCCGCCAGATCCATTCCCGCCTTCTGGGATGATAGTGTTCCAGATCTTTCAGGATGTTTTCAATGTCAAGTTTTTCGTTTGGTTGAAGAGACGCACTATAGTGCGTCTTTACTGTTTTATCCATTAGAGCTGTCCTCCTCGTTGAGACGCACGGCCGTGCGTCTTTACTGGGGTTTTCTCCTCTGAGACGCCCGATTGTGCGTCTTTACTAAAGAGTTTATCTATCTCATCCCACAGTTGCCCTTCTGCAAGTTGCAGGCCGGCTTCCCTTATTTCGATGCTTTTTGCTTTGGCAGCCTTTAAGACAATATGACCGGCTCCTTTTCCTATAAGGCCATGATCTAAAACCTGCTGAACTATGGCTGTGGATTCAAGACTGGAAAAACCCATTCTTAAAAGTACTGAGCGTTCAATAGAGGGGCTGGTGTGAGTTTCTGCCAGTTTAATTACAGGATTCATTAGTTTTTCAGTCAGTTCCCAGAATTTTTTTTCCAGCTGATCTTCTGAAAGATCTTTTAGGTGTTCTCTTCTTTCCAGATAATCGTCTGGTCGTTCCATTGCTCTTTTCATTCCTACTCCCTTTTTGACACTATTTCCTTAATGAATTCTTTTACAATTGCAGGGCTGCTTTTTGTTTCATCAGTGAGATATTTGATATCTGTATCTGATATATTATTCTGTTCGTTGATGTTTAATCCCTTTAAGCTATTTTTAATTAAGGATTTTCTTAAATTATCAAGATCAAGATCCTTTACTTTTATAAGTGATGGATGGGATGGAAGAATGATTGATTTCCCGGGGATCTCATTCTCAGGATCTCCTAAACTTATTTCTATACCATTATTCCTTGCAAAAAAAAGTTGAGGCTGGATGTGCTTTCCTGCTCCGGTATATTCGGTTTCCTGAACAACAATAGTTTTATTTTTATCCATCTCCTGAGCAATTGCAAATGCAGCAGCTAATGATATGTTTCCTGCAGGTCCTCTTTCCAATCCTTCCAACTGGGCAAGAGCTTCGGTCATATAGAAAACTTCGCCCTGGTTTACTGTTACATAACGATCCATATATCTTAGAGGACGTGCTGCAGATCTTGGTACATCAGATCTATCTGGAATGGTTGTAAAGGGAATCCCGAAACCTGTATGTCCGGTGGTAAATGATTTTTTATTGAAGTCTTTATCGCTTGCCATATGAAGACCCTTAAGATTAACACTGCTGGCAATTATTTCTGTGCATTCAGCCCCTGCTTTTATTAGTCCCCTGGCAGTTCCTGTTAAGTTTCCACCACCGGCATTGGTAACAACAACTGCATCCGGATTCTTTCCTGTAAGATCCTTCATCTGTGAACTTATCTCAAAACCAAGAGTTTCCACTCCGGCAATTCCGAAGGGTGTATAGAGAGAAGCATTAAAGTATCCAGTTTCTTCCAAAAGTTTTAGAAAAGTATAAAAAAGTTCCGGACCCACAGAAAGCTGAACAACTTCTGCTCCAAATGCTTCACACTTCCGGGCTTTCTCAATAATTTCCGGCTGGCCTTTCCCTTTGGAATCGTAACATTCCTGTACAATTATACAGTTCAAACCCCTCATTGCAGCCTGACTGGCTACAGCAGCGCCATAATTACCACTGGTAGCAGCAATGACACCCTTAAAACCAAGTCTTTTTGCATGATAAACAGCAGTTGCAGCTCTTCTGGCCTTAAAACTACCTGATGGGTTTGATGCTTCATCCTTAAGAAAGAGTCTTGCTCCCTTTCCTTCTGTTGTCAAAGATCTTGCCAGTTTAGTAAGGTTATGAAGTTCATATATTGGTGTATTTCCAACGCCTGTTTCATTTTGAATTTTCCTAATCTCTTCAAGAGAGTATCCAACTTTCTCCATCATCCCTTCATAATCAAAGGCAATAGATCCGGATTCAAATTGTGAGTAATCAATACCCACCGATTGTTTCATAATCTCATTTTTCCTTTCCATTAATTTAAGGTAGTCATTATTCATTGGGATATACCTCTCATCAACTCTTTGAGCTGTTTATCAATTATAAGTATTTCCGGAATAAACTCTCCAAAATCGTGATCATAAGATGGATTTGTCTCGAGGAGTTTTCCCATAATCTTTCTTCCGGTTATTGTCTCAATTTCTACTGCATCCCCAATTTCAGCTTTAGCAGAGATTAAAAACCCCTTATCCCAAAGCTCATAAGGCACTTTAGCAGTATCATCAGGAATTCCTGGAGCCCTGCTGCCAGCTTCCATTAAAACAGAATGTATTCTAACCCAATCACCTTTTTTTGCTGTCATAATTCAATCCTGTCCCTCATATCACCCATAATAGCCCTGGGAACAGGCAGATCGAGCATTGTTTTTAAACCAGGAGAAGCATTTATAATTTGTGGAATCATATTTACACACATTGCTATTGTTCCAATTCCCCCTGGTACTTCGGGTTTTATTGACAAATTGATATCCGGAGTTCCCTTTATAGTTACATAATCCCCAGTCTCTGTTCCTTCTAATTGAGGTTCAATCTGCTGGGGATGTACCATTTCTACTTTTAGTTTACCATCAACATATCCGTAACCATTCATACTGCAGCCTGCTACATTACCAGCTTCTACTTTGATGTATTTTGTTTTTCTTGGTACATTTGTTATTATTGGTTTCTGAGTCTGCTGTACTTTGCTGCTTAATTTCCAGCCGATTGCGTCTGTAATCATACCTACAGATTCGTTAAAACCAACATGTCCAGCCAGAATTCCATCAGAAACTCCGCTTATAAATGCATCCTTTGTAAGGCCGACTCCCTGTTCTTTCATTACTGCCGGGCCAAAGGGGGATAAGCTATTAACTCGCTCTGCTTTAATATTATCAACATCAATACTGGCTCCTGTCATTAGTACAACAAGCAGATCCATTATCAGCCCCGGGTTTATGCCTGTTCCTAAAACAGATACTCCGTTCGCTTTTGCAATTTTATCCATTTGGGCTGTAAGTTCCGGTTCTGAGGCAGAAGGGTAGGCCATCTCTTCGGCTGTGGAAATTACATTCAGTTTGTTTCCCAAAAGATATACTATTTTAGCATATGCTTTTTTTGTAAAGGAATCTGTAGCAAGTAGGACAACATCCGCACATCCCGGGGATACCATATCTTCAATTTTTTCTTTTATGATTATTTTTGGGTGGTTGATAGTATCTGTATTGGATAGATTCCCGTTGGTTTTAAGCACCTCCATCATCTCTTTCCCTTTACGGTCAGGATGTGAATCACATATTCCTGTAATTTCCACACCTGTTTTTCCAAGAAGCATCTCTGCCATTCCGCTTCCCATTGCACCGAAGCCCCAAATTATTACTTTAATTTTATCCATATATATCTCCTCCTTAGGTTGCTGAGACCGCTCCCCTTGTTGCATGGGCGAGCAGGAAGCTCGTTTCCGACCAGTCTTAGATCAGGATAATTTATTTCGTTACTATTATAGTAGTAATAAGTATATAAAGTTTAGTTATGTTGTCAATTCATTTTTATGAAAATTCCGTAAATTATTGAAAAATTACAGTACTCCCGCAAAACTCCAGACAGAAGTCATTAACAACTTTGATTTAAATTGGCCTGGTTTAATCTAACATGTTATAACTTGGGGAGGAATTACGGATGTTATAGTCCCTTGCTATCCACACCAAGGAGTTCTAAAATAGTAATGGAAATATTATTGCCATACAAATTTTGTTTAAAAAGAGAGAAAATAATTTATGTCTGCTGTTAAAGAGAGGATGACAGAAGTTATTCAGGATCAACCGTAAAAAATCTACAGATCTTACATTACGGGTAATAGAGATTAAGTGGAAAAAGAAAAAGTTAAAGCATGAGGAAGAATGAAAAACAGAAGGTTCCTACGTATTAAGAACAGACAGGATTGATCTTACAACAGATGAGAAAATATGGGATATTTATACTATGCCTGGTAATATTGAATACCGGTTACGTATGAATAATGATCACAGAAAGTGGGTTACAATTAAAAATATTTTGAGTACACACAGGCGGCTGACTTTATCTTTTGGTGAAAAAAAGAAGATTGTAAAATAGTGCAGAGATTTATTAGAACCTGCACAAAACCGGAAACGGAACATATGAAAATCTATAATATTTTTGGCCTTAAAGGGAATATGAACAGAGTTCCCAGTGTTACCTAATACTGTAGTGACCAAAAATAATATCAATTGTTTACATTGTATGAATTTAACTTTATTTTTGACGAACTTAGGTTGCATACCTACTTAAAACTTACAGGAGCCAAAACAATAAACTCCTGTTTATTTTTCTTTACTGTCTATTTCTTTTAAAAGTTTTTTTGAAA
>Ga0190304_1000194_pt1 | contig 28342 bp, 33 predicted proteins | sample 48700712_MG_FD_161670 | JGI IMG/M metagenome (GOLD analysis project Ga0190304, IMG submission 161670) | Hydrothermal vent sediment bacterial communities from Southern Trench, Guaymas Basin, Mexico - 4870-07-1--2_MG | ecosystem: Environmental > Aquatic > Marine > Hydrothermal vents > Sediment ...
GAATAGTTGATTTCGGGAAGCACTACTTTGATGACTTTCAGGCTACATATCCATTAAAAGAACTCAGAAGGGAACAGTTGGAGCTGAGCAAAAAGGTTATGATCAAAGATGGTTTTGGAGAGATAGAGAGTATTGCAGGCATTGATGCTACCTATACTAAAGCTAACAACAAACTGATTGCCTGTGCAGCCTACGTAATTATGGACTACAAAAGAAAGAAAGTCATAGAGAAAGGATGGATCTATGATAGAGTCAAAATACCCTACATACCCACCTATCTTGCATATACAGAGCTTCCATTAGTGGAGAAACTATGGAACAAAATGAAGGAAAAACCTACAATAATAATGCTAGATGGGCATGGAATAATGCATCCTTATAGGTTAGGTCTAGCATCTCATGTTGGAGTGGTGCTTGATGTTCCCACCATAGGAGCAGCAAAGAGCCCTCTCTATGACAATTTCAAAGAGGAAGGCAATTATTTTTTGGAGAATGGCAGGGAGATAGGTTATAAACTTACATCCTCTGCAAAAAAACCAGTGTACATCTCACCAGGGCATTTGATATCCTTAGAAACCGCAATAGAGGTTGCCAGGCACTTTTCCATCTACAGAATACCAGAACCAACGAGACAAGCTCACATTCTTGCAGGAAGTAAGATCAGAGAGCTTTGAGGTCTGCAGATCTCCATATTTTTATATCCATCTCTTCAAGCATCTCTTCAAATGTTCTAACCATACTCTTCTTCAGTGCCTTCCTGTGTATGTAAACACCATCAAAGCCTGGTGTAGCATCAAACACCTTCTGGAGTATCTCTCTATCTATCAAACCTGCATCTATCTGATAGTTAGGTATCATATGCCCAAATGCAACTTCCTTTTCAAAAACAAGATCTGTAAAACGAGGTGCGTAATGACCACCACCTATACCAACAAGAACAGGCATATCTTTTGGAAGATCATCTTCTGATTTGTATTTTGAAAGTAACTCAAAAATTGCATCCGCAATAGATTTTGCAGGCGGCTCTTTTCTCCATTCCTCTTCTGTACTGCCAACCTCAGCAAAAAGAGCAGGGATATCAACATAGGGTCCATGATGAGTAGCTTCAAAGCTCACCTGGTGATATAATTCATCATTCTTAGCATGCTTTTTGATGAGTCTGAGTAGAGTAGTCATTAGACGAGGTGATGATTTTACAAAGGTTCTATCTCTTCCACCAAATCTGGCCTCTCCAAAGTTCCCAAGGGGATGAGTTGTCAAAGTTGGTTCTCCTGTTTTACTTCTATGGCGCGATACAACAATGAGCTGGTGCAAGTGTATGTCAAAATTATCGCTTACCTCTCTATCAATATTCTCATGTCGTATATGTCTATCATCTATTGTAACAAGTAGAGAATCTATAACATCATTTTTATACACTGGGTGATTAAAAAGCTCTCCATGATTCTGCCATCCATCATGTTTTAGCAGATACTTTTTCATGTTTGTACTTGCTGGATCTTCAGTTGAGGAAACTATCAGAATGGTCATAGATTTTGTAAAAGAAATTCAATTCTTAAATTCTTGTATTATAAGCGATCTACCGGAAGATGTTTCTTATTTTTCCTATCTTGGCAAGGTAATGTATCCTCTTTACAACCTCGCATACATTCGCGATATATTCAAGTTCTCTCGCCTCTTGTATGCTAGTAATCAGACCGATAACCTTCATCGTGTCTTGGTTATTTTCTGCTTTTAAACAATTTGTTGTACAATTATTATCATTTATATAAAAATTATATTATATTACAAATGCTATGAATCTTATGAATTACAGGATAATTAATGGCAAAAGTATTTTTAATAGATTGTATATCAAAGGAGGGGTGCATAGCATGGTCTTTGGATTTGGAAAAGGAAAAATAGAAGTGCAGCTGGAAAACTACAATCTCTCTCCCGGAGATATGATAAAGGGAACCGTGCTATTACAGCTTAAAAAACCAGTACATGCAAGAGCATTGAAAGTGCTATTTATAGGAGAGGCAGTAACACGAAGAACCACTCCTCATGGAGGTGGAGTTTCTACCAGCTATCAGAAAACCTATGTTCACAAATTTGAGATGCCACTGGATGGCGAAAAGGATTACAGCGAAGGAACATATAACTTTGAGATAGCTATTCCAAAGGATATATTACAGCGTGCTGGCAGTATGCCCATGGAAGGAACGATAGGTAATTTAGTAAAGGCGGCACAGATATTGACAGGAACAAGTAAAAGAATAAATTGGTACGTTGAGGCAAAACTGGATGTGCCGAAGGGCTTAGACATAAGAAAGAAGGTGCAGGTAAATATTGTCTGATGTAGTTGCAACAACTTTATATAAAAAACAACGTTACTCTAATGAGTCTAAAAGGTGAGAAAACATGATATGGCTTTGGATTTTGGCAGGTATCATTCTGATAATTCTACTACTTATACCAATATACTATTACAATAAAATAATAAGACTTGAAAACAGAATAGATAATTCATGGGCTCAGATCGATGTTCAATTAAAGAGGCGAGCAGATTTGATACCAAACCTAATAGAAACTGTAAAAGGGTATATGAAACATGAGAAAAGCGTTCTTGAAAACGTCACCAAGGCAAGATCTGCCCTTTTGAATGCAAAAACACCACAAGAAAATATTGATGCAAACAACATGCTAACTGGTGCACTAAAAACTCTTTTTGCAGTAGCAGAGAACTATCCAAACCTTAAGGCAAATGAAAATTTCTTACAGTTGCAGGATCAGCTTACTCATACAGAGGATAAGATAGCATATGCACGTCAACACTACAACGATAGCGTTCTGGCATTTAATAATACAATAGAGACGTTTCCAGGAGTATTCTTTGCAAGGATGATGGGGAAGAAAGAAAGGGAGATGCTGCAAATACCAGAAGAATCAAAAGAGGTTCCAAAAGTATCGTTCTAAAACTTGACATGATACTATGGAAGAGAAACTGCTTATTGAGGATCACATAAGGAAAAACAAACGCAATACTGTCATAATCTGCATGCTCATGCTGGTTCTATTATTTTCAGTAATTTTCTCCATAGGTTTTGTTCTTGGTTTCCCACCCATATTATCTACAGCAATAGGTTTGCCAATATCCCTGTTGTACATAGCTCTGACCTATTCTTTCTCTGTGAAGAGCGTTCTTGCTGCCGCAAAAGCGAGACCAGCAAATCCTCAGAAAAGAGAGGAAAAGATTCTAATCTACAAGGTTGAAGAAATGGCTATTGCCGCAGGTCTGCCAATGCCAAAGGTTTATGTGCAAGATTCCAGTGATATTAATGCCTTTGCAACAGGAAAAAAACCTGAAGAGGCGATAATATGTGTCACCACCGGTGCATTACAAAAACTTAACACTGAGGAACTTGAAGGTGTTATAGCCCACGAGATGAGTCACATTCAAAATAGAGACATTCTTCTTGCTACCGTTACTGTTGGTGTAGTTGGTGCAATTGCTCTTATATCTGAGATTGTACTCCGCTCTCTCTTCTGGACAGGAGGGGGAAGAGGAAGAAGAGATAACGGTAATGCAGTGTTATTTATTGTGGCAATAATCTTTGTTATACTTGCGCCAATATTTGCAAGGTTGACGTATCTGGCAATATCGAGAAGGCGAGAGTATCTCGCAGATGCAAATGGAGCTTATCTCACGAGAAATCCTGAGGGACTTGCAAGGGCTCTTGAGAAGATAAAGGCAGACATACCAGATGATCCAAAGGGATCAAAGATGGTTGCACCTCTATACATAGAAAACCCATTTAAGAGATCGGTAAGAGATTCTATTTGGTCGACACATCCCCCAATCGATGAGAGAATAAGAAGATTGAGATCCATGTAAAACTTTTTATTACTCTCATTTTTAAACAGTTTAGGAGAAATCAATGGCAAGACGTAGGACTTTCAGAGAAAAGGCAATGCAGAGAAAAATAGCAAGAGAGCGCATTGACATCCTTTTTCATCTTGCTGAGGATGCTGCAAAAAGACATAGATTTGATCGTGCAGATAGGTATGTTGAGATAGCGAGAAAGATAGGTATGAAATATCTTGTTTCAATCCCTAAACAATACAAATACCTGTTTTGTAAGAATTGCCATAGATTCATGCTACCTGGTGTGACCTGTAGAGTAAGAACAAACAGAGGAAAATTGGTTATATCTTGCACCTATTGTAACGCTCATAGACGTATACCTCTAAGGGAAAAAGCTTCCGCTATCCTTAAATAAGTATTGTTAATTACCCTTATCCACTTCATTACAAAGAAGGAGTGCTTATGACCACAGCATACGATGTTCCGGCAGATATGCTCATCAAAAAACTTGCAGATAAATTGAGGGAGATAAAGGCAGTTACACCTCCAGAATGGAGTAAGTATGTGAGAACGGGCATTCATACAGAGAATCCTCCTCTAAATCAGGACTGGTGGCATATAAGATGCGCATCGGTGCTTAGAAAGGTTTACATAAAAAAGCGTATAGGTGTAGAGCGATTGAGAGCAGAGTATGGAGGAAAAAGAGACAGAGGATCAAAGCCTTACAGAGCAGTTAAAGGTAGTGGAGCGATAGTGAGAGAAATACTACAGCAGCTTGAAGAGGCAGGACTTGTTTCAAAGATTAAAGGAAGAGGAAGGGTAATTACTCCCAAAGGGCAGTCGTTGGTTGATAATACTGCCCATGAAGTGCTGATGGAGATGGTTGAGCAGTATCCTGAGCTCAAAAAGTATTAAAGGTTTGGATCATGGATGATGAACTGGAAGAGATCAAGAAAAAGAAGCTTGAACAACTTAGACAGCAGATCGAATATCAGAAGGCAATAGAAGAAGAGGAAGAAGAACAAATAGGGGAAGAGAGAAAGAAAATACTCAGCTACATCCTCACATCTGAGGCGAGGCAGAGATTGGCTAGGATTAGAATGGCTCGACCAGAGTTTGCACAAACCATAGAAAACCAACTCATACTGCTGGTGCAGAGTGGTAGATTACAACACAAAATAACTGATGAAGAGCTGAAGGATTTGCTCTCAAGAATTGCAAGTCGTAAAAGAGAAATAAAAATCAGAAGAAGGGGATTGTAATGGCTAGAAATAAACCCTTTGCAAAGAAGTTGAGATTGATAAAAGCTACAAACAGCAATAGACGAGTGCCGGCATGGATAGTAATGAGAACCAACAGAAGGTTCATGAGACATCCGAAGATAAGAAATTGGAGAAGAAATAAGCTCAAGAAGTGATAAACATGGCAGAGAAGGAGATCGAAAGGCTATATGTTGTCCCATTGCGCAGGGTAAAATATTCTGTGACATCAAGGGCAGCACAGCGCGCGGTAAAGGAAGTAAGAGCTTTTGTTACAAAACATATGAAGGTAGAGCCAGACAAGGTGTGGATAGATAGCTCCGTTAATAATGCACTATGGGCAAGGGGTAAGTACAAGATACCCAGTAGAATCAGAATAAGAGCAGTTAAATTTGATGATGGCGTAGTAGAGGTTTCTCTGCCAGAGGTTGAGTTTAAATCATTCAGAGAGGAACTAAAGACAATAAAGGAAGAGAAGAAACCAATTCTAAAACCAAAGGGAGAAGAGGTTGAGGAAGAAGGTGAAACAGAGGAGAAAGAAGAAGGTGCTGAGGAAGTAACGGAGGAAGAAGTAGCTGTTGAAGGTGAAGAAGTTAAAGAAGAGGAAACTAAAGTACCTGAGGAAGAGAAAATAGAGAAAGAATCCGAAAAGAAGGAAGAAGAGACTGAGAAAGAGGTGGAAGAGAAAGAGAAACCTCAGGAAAAGGAAGAAAAGTCCAAAGTTACTGATGAAAAACAGACTGACGAAAAAGAAAGTGTTCAGGAGGAACCTGCCAAAGAAGAGAAAAAATCTGAAGAGGAGAAAAAGCAGGATGCAGAGAAGTGAACCATGTTTGAGCAGATGGAGTTTGACAGAAACCCGCACTTAGGAATATATGGTAGAGCAAATGACGATGTAATTTTTTTGAGAAAAAATCTCACCAAAAAAACAAAGAGCAGAATAGCTCGCACTCTAAACGTTAAGATTGTTGAACTAAATATTGCAGAGAGCTCTATAATTGGCTCCTTGCTTGCGATCAATTCCTATGGAGCCGTCATTACAAACTCTGCTGAGCAGGAAACAGTAGATATGATAGAGGAGACAGGCCTAGATGTTTTTGTTATTCAAGATAAGCACAATGCTGCTGGTAACAATATTTTAGTGAATGACAGGGGAGCTCTGGTTCATCCTGATATTAGAAGATACAACATAAAACAGATGGAGAAGGTGTTTGGCGTTCCTGTAAAAACAGGTACCATAGCAGGTCTTAAAACTGTAGGCATGGCGGCAGTAGTTACCAACAAAGGCTTATTATGTCATCCAAAGGTTGAGGAGCGGGAAAGAGAGGAGCTGGAATCTCTATTTGATACAGATGTTATGGTTGGTACGATAAACCACGGTATTCCTTTGATAGGAAGTGGATTAATAGCCAATTCCAATGGGGCAATAGTTGGAAAGCTTACAACTGGTATAGAAATGGGAAGAATAGAAGAGGCTCTCGGATTCCTGTAACCTCCACATTTTTAAATACATGCAGAGATTAACTACATTGATGAAAGTTATTCTTCAAGTTGCTTTGGATCTAATAAATGCGCACCGTGCACTTCAGATAGCAAAGGAAGCTGTAGATGGTGGTGCAGATTGGTTAGAGGCTGGAACTCCTTTGATAAAAAGCGAAGGCATGGAAGTAGTGAGAAAACTAAAACAGTCTTTTCCTGAAAAAACCATAGTTGCAGATATGAAAACCATGGATACAGGTGCACTTGAAACAGAGATGGCCGCAAAGGCGGGTGCAGATGTAGTTTGTATACTTGGTGCAGCGGATAATGAAACCATAAAAGATTCACTGCGGGCCGCACGAAAGTATGGAACAAAGGTGATGGTTGATTTTATAGGTGTAAAGGATAAGCAATCAAGAGCCAAAGAAATTGAAAAGCTCGGTGCTGATTTTCTCTGCATTCATGTCGGCATAGATGAGCAGATGAGGGGAAAACAGCCAATTAATGTACTCAAAACTCTATCTAATGAAGTAAAGATTCCAATTGCTGTTGCTGGCGGGTTAAACAGCGAAACTGTTGCAGAGGTTGTTGAGGCTGGTGCAAGTATTGTTATTGTAGGCGGTGCAATAACAAAGGCTAAAAATGTTACAGAAGCAACAAAGATAATTAAAAAAGCTATACAGGAAAAGATCTCTATAAAAACAGATCTGTACAAAAAGTATGGCGAAGATGAGCTTAAAAAAGTGTTCTCTATGGTTTCTACACCAAATATATCAGATGCAATGCATCGTAAAGGTGCAATGAAGGGTATAAGACCAATAAAAGCAGGTTTTCATATGGTTGGAAAGGCACTTACTGTAAGTACAATGGATGGAGATTGGGCAAAGCCAATAGAGGCAATAGATAAAGCAGATTCTGAAACAGTTCTTGTTATAGATGTTAAAGGTGGCGAAACGGCAGTATGGGGAGAACTCGCAACATGGAGTGCAAGGATTAAGGGCTTAGCGGGCATAGTTATAGATGGAGCAGTTAGGGATCTAGATGATCTTTTGCAGATGGACGTCCCAATATTTTGTAGACATATCAGCTCAAATGCTGGAGAACCAAAAGGGTTTGGAGAGATTGGAGCTGAGATAATATGCGGAGGAGAAAGAGTAAGAACGGGAGACTGGATAATAGGAGACGACTCTGGAGTTGTTGTGGTTCCTCAGGAGAGAGCTCAGGAGATAGCAAATAGGGCACTTGATGTGAAGGAGCATGAGGATAGAATAAGAGAAGAGATAAAGCGAGGAGGCTCTCTGGGAAAGGTATTGAAAATTAAGAAGTGGGAAAAGGTGATAGGCTAATCTTCATCGGATCCAGGTTCAATCCCTATGATTTTTTCAAATTTATCCATAAACGCAAAATACACCGCGCCACAGAATGGCAGGACATAGAATAGCATATCAAAAGGTATGAGATTAGTATAGATTGAGATTGAGGCGATGATTAACCCTCCAAAGGATGCAGGTAGAAATAATATCCACCAAAACATGTCCAAGTCATGGTGAAAAGAGAGAAACTTTCTTCTACTCTCTTCTATAGTGGATGCAACCCCCTTTGGGATAAATTTCCCAGTGATTGATTTATAGATCGATCTAAGCACATTTGAGAGAGGAAATCCCACCAACATCCAACCTAAGATGAAAAAAATCCAATGTATACCTACCAGAAAAGGGACAATAAAAGGGAAGTTTCTCTCCACGTACTCATCTTGGATCTCTACCAAATACACCACTGCCAAGAGGATAACGATTCCAAGGAAAATCAGTTTTTCAATTTTCGTGAACCTTATCTCAATGGTTTCATCGAGCTCATTGACTTCCGGAGCTTGCATCCTGGTCCACCCTTTAAGAAGAGGCCCGGATCGGGATTTGAACCCGACTCGAGGGATCTCTGCAAGAGGTTGTGGAGTTGAACGGAGTGTAACCCCTTCCCACAGTCCCTAATGTTACCGCTACACCATCCGGGCCATAGGATGAGATGGATATATGAAAAATCTATTTAAATAAATCGGACATATAGAGAAGATGGAATGAAAAATTTATGCATCCTGATTTTTTAGAAAGTGTGAAAAAATAGATTGTAACTAAAATGTCCGATCTACATTCTATCTTATGTAAAGAAATGTTAATAATCTTGATTTCAACTTATAAAAAACTTATTAAATATGATAGATATAATTTAGTCACATGCTAGAGTTTAATCTGCTGGAAGGGGAAGAAATTTTAAAAGAAATTAAACCTCTACATGCATTAAGGAGTATTATATTTATAAGACAATTTGGGATTTTTCTTTTAGTTTATTTTATCATTTTTGCTTATGTGCTTGTATTGCTAATGCCACCTCTTGGTTACGATCTCCAAGTATGGCTTTTCACATTGTTTGCAATAGTCTTGATTCTTTCAATATTGACATCCTTTATTTTAAGTCTAATATCCTACGACAAGTATTATTACTGGATAACAAATAAACGAGTAATAGTGAAAAGTGGAATCATTGGGTATAAGATATCTTCTATTCCTTATGAGAGGATATCAGACATTGTTATTTCTAGATCTATACTAGAGAGATTATTCGGAGTTACAAGTCTCCACATACAGAGTTTAGCAGGTCAACTAACCCCCTCACCTTATTCAAAGATGGGTTCTGAGGGAAATTTGCTCGCTGTGTATAATGCGAGAGAATTACAGTCCATGATATGGGAACTAGTTAAAAAGAAAAGGAAGGAAGAAGGGCTTACTTTTTAGAAGTAAAAATTTATAACAAGAAAACAAATTTTTTACTAGAGCAGGGGTAGCCAAGCCTGGTCAACGGCGCAGGCTTCAGGAGCCTGTCCTGTAGAGGTTCAAGGGTTCAAATCCCTTCCCCTGCACTCTGTTATATAAAAAGGGTCTTAATCATTTTATACACCACTACATATCATCATCTTGATATCCTATGTCTATATGCGAACCAGAAAGTAGTGAGGATTTCAAGAGATACTACTTTCTGAGATGGAAGATTCTGAGAAAGCCACTGGATTTACCATTAGGAAGTGAAAGAGATGATATAGAAGATAAAGCCATTCACTTAATGGTTTGCAAGAAAGATAGAATTCCCATTGCAGTTGGTCGCTTGCATTTTAACAGCGATGAAGAGGCACAGATACGTTTTATGGCTGTGGATGAAAGATACCAAGGGAAAGGGATTGGAACAATGCTTCTAAAAGAGCTTGAGAGAAGAGCCAGAGAGAATGGAGCAAGGTATGTTGTTTTGAATGCAAGAGAGAGTGTAATTAATTTCTACAGAAAAAATGGATATTTTGCAGTTGGAAAACCCTTTGTTCTACTTGAGACAATCTACCATTTGAAAATGAAAAAGTTTCTTTACTGATGCTGAGAATGAGCATTTCCGCTACTGTATTAATTCACAAATATTATGTAATTTAATCAGATTCTTGTGGGTGAAAAAACATGAAAATAGCAGTTCTGGGCGCTGGTGCAATAGGTTCACTCTTTGGTGGATTGCTTTCTCTCAACAATGATGTTACACTCATAGGAAGAAAGGAGCATGTATCAGAGATAATGAAAAACGGTTTAAGGATTACTGGAAAAACGAACCTTATTGTTTGTCCAAAGGCAGTGTACAGAACAGAAGGTGTAAACGAACAGCCCGATATTCTCATAGTTGCTGTTAAATCCTATGATACAGAAAGTGCAATCAGAGAGGCAGTGGATATTGTGGGAGACAAAACTATTGTACTTTCCTTGCAGAACGGTATAGATAACATCCCAAGGATAACATCTTACATTGAGGCTGATAAAGTGCTGGCTGGAATAACAACTGAGGCAGTAACGTTTCTACGGGCAGGTACAATAGAACATACTGGAAAAGGTTTGACATTAATCGGAGAAATTAATGGCAGGATTACATCCCGACTTAAAAAAATCTCAGAAATATTCAATAGTGTTGGATTAACAACCAAGATTACAGAGAATATATGGGATGAAATATGGAGTAAAGCAATCATAAACTCCTGCATAAATCCAATAACCGCAGTATTTGATATAAAGAATGGAGAGATTATAAAACATCCAATTTTGTACTCTATTGCAGAAACAATATGTAGAGAGTCTACAAAAGTTGCAGTTGCTAGACGTATAGAGGTAAGTGAAGAGGATACACTCAAAAAATTGAGACAGGTAATTGAAAATACATCTGAGAATTATTCTTCAATGGTTCAGAGCTTGAGGAAGAGAAAACCAACAGAGATTGATTCAATAAATGGGATTATAGTTAAAGAGGGAAAAAAGAAAGGAATAGATACATCTATCAACGAATTGTTTCTGAAGATGGTAAAGATAAGGGAGACAGTCGAGGTGAAAGGATGAAAGTATTTGTAACCAGGAGAATTCCAGAGAAAGGACTGGAAATTCTGAGAAAAGAATGTGATGAAGTAGAGGTATATCCATATGACAGGATACCAAGCAAGGAAGAGATCATCAAAGGTCTAAAAGGAAAGGATGGCTTGCTCTGCCTTCTAACAGATTCTATCGACAAAGACGTTATAAACTTTGAACCAAGACTTAAGGCTATTTCTAATTATGCAGCCGGTTATAACAATATAGATATAAAAGAGGCTACAAGGAGAGGGATTGTAGTTAGCAACACTCCAGATGTTTTGACTGATGCTACTGCAGAGTTGGCTTGGGCATTACTATTTGCTGTTGCAAGGAGGGTAGTAGAGGGAGATAAATTTACAAGATCTGGAAAATTTGATGGATGGGCACCACTGCTGATGCTTGGAAAGCGGATTTCAAACAAGACTTTGGGCATCATAGGTGCTGGCAGAATTGGAACAGCCTTCGCATTAAAAAGCAGGGGTTTTAATATGGATATTCTCTATTACAATAGGAGTGAAAATAAGGTTTTAGAGGAAAAATTAAATGCGAAAAAAGTTAGCTTAGAAAAGCTCCTCAAAATATCAGATTTTGTGTCCATCCACCTACCACTTACTTCAGATACCTACCATCTATTGGGCTATAAAGAATTGAAACTCATGAAAAGAGATGCTATCTTAATTAACACTGCAAGGGGAGCAATAGTAGATGAAGATGCACTTATTAGAGTACTAAAAGAAAGGGCAATATTTGGTGCTGGTTTGGACGTTTATGAAAATGAACCTGAGATAAGAGAGGAGTTGAAAAAACTAGACAATGTGGTTTTACTTCCACATATAGGTTCTGCTACGCTCGAGTCAAGAACCAAAATGGCAATTCTGGCAGCAGAAAATCTTGTTCTTAGTCTAAAGGGAAAGAGGCCGAAGTATTGTGTAAATCCAGAAGTCTTTGACAGATCATAGGGTAAATACCCAGATTTCTCCTTCCTTCGGTAATTCATCCTTTTCTATATCAATCTCATTGCCAACGTGCACCACTCTGAATTTGTTCTTTGCCAGAAAAGGATTTACATCAGAAATAGGGAGGGAGAGTCCCTGTATTTTGTAGTGCATGGGTATCACTATTCTTGGATTTATCTTGTTCGCCGTAATCCATGCGCCATTGGCATCAAGGGTAAATGTTCCACCAACGGGTATAAAAAGAACGTCCACATCCCCAATTTTATTGACAAGCTCATCATCAGGCACATGCCCAAGATCGCCAAGATGACAGAACTTTATCCTATCTACTGTAAACTTAAAAATTGTGTTTTCTCCACGTTTTTTACCCTTTACCTCATCATGATAAGAAGGTATGCCCTCAATCTCAACGTTTTTTATCTTCCTTTTCCCAAGACCACGTACTATAGTTGAGCCCTCTTTCTCAACGGTCTTTGTGCTGTTGTGATCATAATGGTCATGAGAAACTAGGATGATATCTCCCTTCACGGAAGGTGTAGGTATACCTATTGATCTACCATCATGTGGATCTGTAACCACGGTTAGATCGTTGGTTACCTCAAAGCATGCATGACCATGCCATCTGATCTGTAACAAATAACCTCCCTCCACACAAACTAAATTGTTGTAGACTTAAATACATTGCGAAAATTTTGAATTATGGTCTAAGGCGCTTGAAGGAGATGTATTCTATATCTTTATCAATGACTGCAAAGGTATATAGCTTTTTTACAGAATGTGCGAGCCTTATACCCCTACTTACCAGAGACCATGTGCTTATGTAATCTCTATCTACGACATCTATAAGATACTCTGCGTGATGATGATGCGGATCCTTTTCATAGGCTCTAAAATGGGTACCAAACTTAAAACCTGTTTTTACACTTAAACCTCTTTCCTTTAATTCCTTATATACAATATATCTCCTCTCGATATCTGACTGATAATTCAATGCTATTGTGACAAGCTCATTGAAATCGATAGATCTAGAATTATAATATATGTCAAGTATGTTTTTTTCCTTTAGATATAGGGCCTCAATAAGAGAAAGCTGAAGACCTTTACCAAAAGGTTTTCCAAAGAATTCCTCTCTCAAAAGCTTAAGAGCAACTTCCTTATCAAAAACAAAAACATGGTTTCTTATGAGAAATCCTCTTCCCTTAACCGGCTCAGAGCTTCTTATGTTGCCCTCTGGATGCACATAGGATACTGTATAATATGTTATATCTGCCTCCTCATCGACTATGCCTATCCAGAATTCATGATCCTCTTTAAGTTCTCTCAAAAGCCTTCTAATTGATTCTATAGAAAACTCTTCTCTTTCTCCTCTGACATATACAAATCCCTCTCTCGATCCATTCCTTGGAGAAACTGTAAAATCAAATCCATCTGAGAGGCATTCCAATTTAAATCCTCTCTTTCTTAAATCTCTATAGACCATGTACCTATGTCCAAACCTTGGATTTATGTCGACAGAAACATCAAATAATCTTTGAAAGTCAAGTTCACCATCTCTGTCTGATATAGCCAGCTTACTCCTCTCTAAAAGAAAAGCCCCTTCAACCAAATCCAGTTTAACTCTCCCATTACGCAGAGGTTTACCAAATCCTCTATTAAGTAACTTACTTGCATCTCTCTTGTTTTCGATTAGTATGTAATCCTCTCTTAGCAACCCATGCATCTATCAATGTATCACAAACCTACCTTTAGTGTTTTCTGTAGTATTCTTGCATACTTCTTGGAATCCATATTTCTGGGGGAAAATCTTTTTTGAATTTACGATCTCTTAGAATCAATACTATGCCAATAATAAAGAAGAGAGCAGAAATTCCAGCAACTACTACAAGTAACTGGAAGTCAATCAAAATAACATATTTGGTTGGCGATGAATGAGGAGGTACGCCCTCAAATCTTGATTCCTTCTCAACTGACTGGTTGGTCATGAACTGGAATACACCAGCAATCATCTGTGCATACCTATAGTGAACTATTGCATCTGTTGGCGATTCATCTTCCAAACTCTCAGCAAATTCAAAGTAACTAACAGCCAGTATAGGTTCTACTCCCAGTTTTCTGCTCTCATCTATTGCAACAGCTGCCTTTTCCTTTGTCCTTTCTATCTTATCTTCGGTTACTCCATCAATAAGCTCCAATGCAAGATTGGCTTTGGAGAGAGCTTCCAGGGAAAGAAAGAGAGCTGCGGCAGGATAGTCATCTATCTCATCCTCTGCCTTTGATATAAGCGAATCTGCATCAGATAGTAGCTGAGGATTCTCACCAATCTCGTTTAATATTATCTGGGAATACGTTTTTGCCTGAATGGCGAGACGCAGGTATCTGTCAGCAGTATCCCTAAGCATGGAACTGTTTACTTTACCGCTCTCTTCGAATGCTAATGATATATTTAGCCACCATTCTACACTTCTGCTTCTCTCAAAGGCAAAGGCAAGGTCGTAGAGAGTATCCAAATAATCTCCCCTTCTTCTGTAGCTGTTCGCCTCATCAAGACTATTCTCTGCTTCAAATGCTCTCTTCTGAGCAGCACCAACTCCTTGTAGGGATATCATACCACTTATACTCGCATTCTTTGCCTCTCCGCTCTTATTTGTTACCATCGATTGTAAGGATCTAAATAGATTATCGAGATAGGCTGCTTTATCATCAGATGTATAGTATTCAGAGGCATATTTTACAAACCTGGAGTAGATTAGTGATTGAAAGGCCTTACTTGTGCTTGAATAGTAGAGATTTTCCTCATAAGCATCTTTGGAATCATTCAACCTCTTTTCTGCCTTCGAGAGAATCTCCTCAACCTGGCTTCTATAAGGAGAAAAGAAGGAATTGGGTATGCTGTTCTTTGATGAGTTGAATAATTCTCTTGCATCATTAAAACTCTGATTCGCCTCTTTTAGTAGAGATTCTGCAAGAGGTTTCATTGAAGATGTATAATTCTCCGTTGTTATCGTCTCATTTGTAGATGGAGATTCAAAGGAATGTCCTGTAAAGTAAAAGACCGCATCACTTATATCCTCCACTTCAACCACTTCAATGCCATACTTGCTTGCATATTGAGAGAGATTTATGGGAACCCTCTCTTGAGTTATACTGATAATTCCTCCTATGTTCGTCGTTTTTGTAACAGTTTTATACACGTTCATCTGACCTTTTGGTATAAGAAATCTCCGTGCACCAACAGAGTGTGCAGCATCTATTTTCTCTGGTATTCCACCAACAGGACCTATACTCCCATCTGGATCTATCATACCTGTCATCATGGTTGCGTTATCAAGTTTCCAACCCTCCAACGCTGCTATTGTAGCTACAGTCATAACTCCACCTGCTGATGGCCCTCCTATTATTGGTGCAGGTGTCTTGACAACAAAAAAGAAGTCATAATTGGAAGTGTCTATCCCTGTGAGAGAACCAGCCACCGTTACTGCAAGACGAGCAGACCCCTGCATGTCTATCTGGGTTAGTGGAGAGGTTTCGACAAAAACCTTGCCGCTGCATCCTATACCATTCTGAACAGTGACTGTTATTACCGATACTACTCCTGTTAATCCCTCACTAGTTCTTGCCACTGCAGGTGCATAGACTGTTACAGTTCTGTAAAATATAGTTACCTTCCCTTCCTCAAGAGATTGAACAGGTACAACGGAGAATAGCATTATCACTAGCAATATACCTGCCAAAAACCCCCGTTTCATAGGTATCACTTCCGAGTGGGAAAGGAAAATAATACAAAATAATAAAAACTTATCTGTTATACGAAACGCTTAAGAAATAAATGTTCTTTATCCTTTAAAGTCCATTTATAAGATATTTAGAGGATAATGAAGATGGAAAAATCAATCGAAGACCTTGAAAGAGAGAGGGAAGACCTCCAGAACAAGGCCAACGAGTTAAAGAAGAGAAGAGACCAGCTACATGAGGAATCAAAAAGATTGTGTGAGGAGAGGGACCAGCTCAATGCAGAGATAAGGAATCTTAGAAATAAGATAAGAGATCATAGGAAGAAGAGAGACGAGTTAAATCAGAGGGTCAGAGAAGCAAAGAAAAAGAGAGACGAATTCAACAAGATATACTTGGAGGCAAAAAGAAAGATAAAGGAGATAGAAAAATCAAGGTCATCTGCTCTTGGAATAAATCTAAACAAGTTGAAGAAGGAACTGAAAAAGCTTGAACACGAGCAGATGACTCAACCCATGACCCCACAGAAAGAAAAGGAGGTCATTGAGAGAATAGCTCATCTCCATGCTCAGATAAAAGAACATGAAAGAAAACTGAATGAGGACATAAAGCTGAAGAGAGCGTTGGAGGAGCTTAAAATTGCAAAGGAGAGAGCAGAGAAACAGCATGCGAAAGTAGAGGAGCTTGCAGAGAAGGCACAGAATGAGCACGAAACCATGCTAAAACTCCTTAAACAAACAGATTCTCTGGTAAAGAGGGTCAATGAGATACAGGAAAGAATAATTTTTATAAAGATAGATGCGGACAAGACTCATAAGAGTTTTATTGAGTGTGTTGATAAGATACATGAGCTGGAGAGAGAAATATCTTCGCTGAAGGAAACGCATAGAAGAGAGAGGAGAAGTAAAGAGACATCTTCAATAAAGAAAGAGGCAAGTGAGATATTTGAGAGATTCAAGAGGGGAGAGAAGCTCAGTACAGAGGACATTCTGCTTCTCCAAAAGGCAGGTCTTATCTAATTATAATCAAAAGGAGGGTATGATGTTATGCAATGCGAGTTGTGTGGAAAGGAATCTCCATCTTGTAGGCCTGTTCTCATAGATGGAGTAAAGATGTTTGTTTGTCCTGACTGTGCAAAGTATGGTAAGGCTCTGGAAGTTCCAAAGTCAACGTCTCCTGCAAAAAAAGCAAAAACAGTTAGAAAAGTCGAAAAAAAGGAAGACCTTTTCAAGAAAATGAACAAAATTCTCGTTTCAAACTGGAGTGAAAAAATAAAAGAGGCGAGGATGAAGAAGGGGCTGACAAGAGAAGAACTTGGTTTTAGAATAGGTGAGCCAACAGTTGCAATCACTAAGATGGAAAATGGAGACCTTCGCCCATCTGATGAAACTGTTAAAAAACTTGAAAAGGAACTGGGCATAACACTTTTTCAAGAGATTGAAGAGATACACCTCCATACATCCAGAACCCATGGTGGACTTACACTTGGAGACATACTAAAGATGAAAGAGGAACATGAGAACTGAAAATCTCTCTTTTATCCGTCGCTATGTATTAGAGGGAGGCATTATTGTCTATCCAACTGATACCCTTTATGCACTTGGTGCATCTGTCTATAATAAGGATGCTGTAGGAAAAGTATTTGAGATTAAACGCAGACCTTTTAGTAACCCCTTACCTGTAGCAGTATCTTCAAAAGAAGAGATTGAAGAAATCGCTTTTGTGAATGATTTAGCAAAGGTTATAATCAATGCATTTCTTCCAGGTCCTTTGACCATTATACTAAAAAAGAAAAACATTCCAGATATCGTAACAGCGGGTTTGTCAAATGTTGCCTTGAGAATACCTAACAACAAAAAAGCAATCCAACTACTCTCAAGAACGGGTCCTTTAACTGCTACTAGTGCAAACATTCATGGAATGAATGTTCCAGAGAGTATAGAGGAAATAGAAAAACAGTTGAAGATGGAAATTATAGCCATAGACGATGGCACACTAGAGGGAAAACCATCTACTATTGTTGACCTAACTAAGAGGAAACCCAGGATATTGAGAGAGGGAGCAATATCAGAGGAGAAAATAATGGATGTGGTAGAAGGTGGATAGAGAGATATACCAGAAATATAAAAGAGCAGGTAAAATAGCAGCGAATGCTAGAGAGTTAGGTATAAAGCATATTAAAGAGAGTGTATCATATCTGGAAATTGTTGAAATGGTTGAAAGAAAGATTAGAGAATCTGGAGGAGACTTAGCTTTTCCTGTTAACATTTCTGTAAATGAGGTTGCTGCTCACTTCACTCCAGCTCATAATGATGCAGAATACAAATTTAGAAAGGGAGACGTAGTAAAGTTAGATGTTGGGGCACATATAGATGGATACATTGCAGATACTGCTGCTACAGTAGAAGTCGGGAGCGATAGATATGCAGATTTGATAGATGCTTCAAGAGAGGCGCTGTATGGAGTTATAGATATGATAAAACCTAGTGTAAAGCTTAAAGATATAGGTAAGGTTTCATCCTCTATAATTCAATCTAAAGGCTTTAAACCAATTGAGAATCTTTCAGGACACAGTTTGGAGAGATACAAATTACATGCAGGGTTATCAATACCCAATGTTCCAGAAAAAACTTTTAAGGTTCTAAAAGAAGGATATGTGATAGCTATAGAGCCCTTTGCTAGTACGGGTGCGGGAAGGGTGGTATCAAGGAGTATAAGTAACATCTATTTGTACTTAAGAAAACCAGCAGTTAGAGATATAAGAATAAGATTGATGGTAAAGAAAATAGAAGATAGATTCAAAACACTTCCATTTGCAGAGCGGTGGTGCACCCCTTTTATTCCCGATACAAAAAATAATTTGCAGAAGCTGGTTAATGCTAGATGTATTCATTCCTATCCTCAACTAGTTGATGAGAAGAGAGGTATAGTAAGTCAATGGGAGCATACTGTAATAGTAACAGAAGATGGTTGTGAGGTCACCACATGAAACAGAAGAAAAAGGCAACCAAAAAGAAAACAAAGAGGATAAAGAAAAATGAGAGGATTACAAGGCTAGATGAGCTAAACTGGAAACAGATCGATGATCTTGATAGAGAGACGACAGTATTCTTCCTACCAATCAGTCCGTTAGAAGAACATGGTCCTCATCTACCTGTTGGTACGGATCTTTTTATAGCTGAGGAGGCTACAAAGGAGGCTATCAGACGTATCAAAAAGAGTAAAACAAAGATTTCTCCTATTCTCTTGCCCTCTCTCCCTATTGGTCATAGCGGCTTTGCTGTTGATTTTCCTGGTACCATATCTGTAAATGCAAATGCCTTGGATGACATCATATATGATACTGCAGCATCTCTTGCAAAACATGGTTTTAGGTATCTGATGATCTGCACCTATCACATGGATCCCTTTTACTTGAAGGCTCTGTATCGAGGTATGAAAAAGGCAATGTCAAAATATGCCATAAGAATAGTCGAACCCACTTCATCATACTTTTATCAAAAAGAGAAGAAAGGAGATATCCATGGTGGATATGAAGAGACTTCTATAATGCAGTATCTTTATCCCTATCTGCTTGATTCATCATATAAATCTTTACCAGATGTACATTTGCCTCCACTATCTAAAAGAAACTTCAGAAAAACTTTCAAGGAACTCGGAGCAAAGGACGGATACATTGGTGAGCCTGCAAAGGCTACTATAGATTACGGAAAGAAAAAGTTCAATGAGCTTGTTGAGCTCTATGTAAAAACTGCCATGGATTTAAAGGCAGGTAAATCCCTTCCAAATCTCCCAAGAGCAATAAAGTGGTTGCCGTTGGTCCTACAGCGCAGGAAGTAGTTACTATTTTTTCAACCTCTCCACAATTGCTCCTATTATGATTGGTAAAGTAACTGTAGCATCTCCTTCTACCGTAACATGATCTGCCATCTCCTTTATTTTGCCCCATGAAATTGCCTCTCTAGTTTGTGCACCGCTTAAACTGCCATCGTATTCTACTGCTGTTGTAAGATATACTGCATAATCTAAACCTTCTTTGAATTGATTCCACCATATCACGTGATGCTTTGATATGCCTCCACCAATTATTATGGCACCACTCTTTTTTGCATTAAACACAATATCAGACAAATCCTGTTCATCCTCTAGTAAATCTATCTTGAAGTCTCGGTGTTCTTGATAAAAGAGCCATAATTGTGAACCGAATGCACCATCTGTTATTCCAGGAACAAATATTGGTATGTTGTTTTTCCACGCCCAGTAGAGAATGGATTCTTTCCCTTTTTCTTCATTCTCAAGTCTCTTTCCAAACTCCCAGATTATGTCTTTAGTTGACCACTCTTTTTTTACTTCATAAAGATCAGCAAGTATTGGTTGCATCTTTTCCTCAAGGATTCTTCCATAAGATTCCATGGGTACAAGAACGTTTCCTAGCCTGTGTATATCTTTTTTATGCAACTCAACATCATCCATCAAAAAAGATCCGTGAAGATAATCTCTCCAAACTCTAGCGAGGTCATGATCTAAAGTACCACAGGTAGTAACAATTGCATCAACCCATTTGTTCTTTATCATCTCTACAATAACGCCTCTAACTCCAGTAGCAATTATACAGGCAGGAAAAGAGAGAAAGGTAAAGCAGTTTTTATCTCTCAACATTTTTTCGACTATGTCTGCAGCTACGGCAACCTTCTTTGCAACAAATCCCCCTGATTTTTTCATTTCTCTAACAAGATTGTCTATATTCATTCCCTTGCACAATTTAATATCTTTGACGGTTGGTATCTTCTCCATAGTCTCACCTAATAAACTGCTATTGCACCATACCCTACACAGGAGTTTGCTGGTGCCACTTCATAGGAAGTTCCATACTTAAGCAGTTCTGCATTACTTGCACCCAAATTCTTCGTTGCAATAAGCATAGATGCAACACATCCATATCCACACATAGTTATGTTTTTTTGATATACTTCTTCTATTAGTCCTCTAGCGTCAAGTTCAAGAATTTTGTCTATGGCTATCTTATCCTGTTCCATTGCATACTCATCTACGCGTTTTCCTGGAGGTGGAAGAGTAGAGTAGTTAAACCCAACATGTGAAAAATCAGAGCTTGCGATTATTATTACTCTTTTATTGTACTTATCTATCGCATTTGCAATCAGCTCACCAACTTCTTTTGATATATCATAATCCTGCATAGCCATACAGATTGGAACGATGGAAAAAGTTCTCTCTCTTCCCATATACTGAAGAAAAGGAAGCTGAACTTCTATGCTATGCTCATAGATGTGTGCAGATTCGTCTGCATCAATTATTCCTCCAAGCAACAGCTTTGCAAACTCCTTCTCAATAGATATTTTTCCAAGAGGCGTTTCCCATTTTCCCTCTGGAAACAGAGATACTCCTGATCCAATACCTGTATGGTTTGGTCCTAAAATAACAAACACATCTGCAAAACCATCCCTTGCTATGGCATTGTATGAATGTGCAGCTATTGCCCCAGAATACATGTATCCGGCATGGGGAACAACTACGCCTTTTAGTTTGTTATCTCCCTCTTTTATCTCCCCGATTACACCCGGCCCTCTCTTGTCCAGAAAGCAATCCTGTATCTCTGCCTCGAGTCTCTCCTTTGACCCTGCGTAGAACTGACCTGCAACTGCTGGTCTTCTGAGCATACTGATGGATAAATGGTTATGATAAATTAAGCTTTCACAAAAAGTATAAATAGAATTCATAAATACGGGTTAACGTCTGGTGATACCATGGAGCCAATATGTACAATCAAGGTTATCAAGGAAGGTAAGGATTTTGTGGTAAGAGCGAAACTTGCAAATGGAGGGCATAGAGAATACAGAAATCCTGTTTTGGAAGATGTGCTTACTGAGATGCTTAACGACCTTCAGGAAGAACTTGCAGAGTAATCAGGGTACCATTTTTGGAATTACGAACATTATAATAACGATAGCAAAGAGTGCTATATACATCAGAAGCAGAAGCTGTTTTCTTCTTTTTAATAACTTCTGATACTTCTGTCTGCACGCTTCAGAGCAGAATTCCTCTTCTAGAGGTATTGCCTTCCCGCAAATTGGGCAATGTCTGTGCTGAGGTACAGCATCTGGCATGATTATGTGAATAAGCTACTTGCTGAAAAAGGTTTACCTGCTTAACAAGTTTTTATCTCAACCTTTCCCTGATCTATGGAAATGTTTGCAAGTGATATTATTGATATGCCAAAGTTTTTCTGAATTTCTTTCAAGGCATCTCCTTTATTTATGGCTATTATAACTGCTTTAACAACTGCACCTATCTCTTTCAGAGATCTCAGTACTGCCTTTAATGTACCGCCAGTACTCAAAACATCATCAACAATAACTATTCGATCCCCTTTGTTTATACCATTTATAAAAAGAGTTGATTTAGAGTATCCAGTAACTTGCTGAACAGATACCTCGCCAGGTAGACCATACTCTCGCTTTCTTATTATTGTAAAGGGTATCCTCATCCTAACCGAAAGTACAGCTGCAAGAGGTATTCCCATTGCTTCCATCGTGACAATCTTATCAATGGGTTGCATTTTTGCGACATGTTTTTCCATCTCTGTCACAACTTCTTCTAGTAACTCAGGTTTTATTTCTGGTATTCCATCAGTAATCGGATGAACAATATATTCATAATCGCCTTTTTTCACTATTGGCGCATCTTCTATAGATTTCCTCAACAGACTCATATTTCTCCAACCTTTTTACAAACCGTTTCTAAATCCGGAATAAACTCATCTATTATCTGTTTTGTGATGTGCGGCATTATAACCATTCTAAAACATGAAAGACGTTCAACTGGATTCACATGCCATCCTTTCTCCAGTAAACCCCTTACCACTTCATTTAGATTATTTACTCTAACCCCAAGAACGTTCAGAACAGGCTCGATGACTGTAGTCAGTCCAATTTCTCTCAATCTCTGTTCCGTATAGTACGTCGTTTCCATACATCTCCTCGCAATCTTCTGGTATCCTTCTCTACCTAAATGGCTTATTACAGCATAGGCAGCAGCAACTGGACCACCTGAGCGAGTGCCAAGCAAAGAAGATTGTCTTCTTCTACTTACATATGGAGCATCTATGCTCATTTCTTCAAACCATTCTTTGTCTCTTGCAACGACAATACCAAGAGGTATTGCAGAGCATCCCATCTTATGGGCATCGAGAGAGACAGTACTTACTCCCCTCACTACAAAATCAAAATCTGGCAAATCATAACCAAGGTCTTTTAAGAAGGGAATAACAAATCCCCCAAATGCTGCATCAACATGCAAAAAAAGTTGTTCTTCATCACACAATTCAGCGATCTCCTGTATGGGATCTATAGCTCCAAGCTCTGTAGAACCTGCAACAGCGACTACTGCAGCTGTTTTATCTGAAAGAACATTCTTCAATTTTCCTACTTCTAAAGTGTGGGTGTTTGAAGTATCCACTACTTTGAGTTTCAGATTCATCATATTAGCTATCTTATTGAAAGAAAAATGTGCATGTTTTGGAACAACGATTTCCGTTTTCCCAGTCAGATGCTTTGCAGCCAATATTGAAACTAGATTTCCCTCAGTTCCACCACTTACAATCTGTCCACCTGCATTTTTAGGGGCATGAAGCAAGTCCTTAATTATTTGGATAAGTCTTTTTTCTATTTCCCATGTGCCTAAAAAATGTTCAGGATCGCCAAGATTGGTTTCCAGGAAGTTCATATAGACCTTCTCAGCGATTGGTAGAGGTTTGGTACACATTGATCCAAGGATTCTCCCACTGGAAAATAAGATATCTTTTTCTCTTAGCCCATTAAGCTCTTCAATTATTGCACTTTCTTTTTTACCCTTATTTGGAAAAAACATGAGGTTAGTAATGCAAGTATAACAAAAAATCTTTCCTACCATCACATTTTAATAGAGGATATCGTATTTTGAAAATGATGATTGATAAAAAAGAGGGGAAACAAATGGAAGAGATGGTCACTTCTTTCGTTAGGCTACCGGTTTATACAAGAAATGGAATATATGTTGGAAATGTCAAGAATGTTATACTGGATGTTGAGAAAAAGAGAGTTGCAAGTCTTTTGCTGACAAAGACGAATCCAACAATAGTTGAGGGTGCAATGGATGTTGCTGTACCTTACAGATGGGTAAATGCAGTAGGTGATATAGTAATTCTTTCGTATTTCCCAGAGAGAGTTTTCTTGGAGAAGAAGGAAGAAACCGCTGCAGAAGTTGAAGAAGGTGCAGAGATAGAAACTATTGATGAGCCAATAGCTTAGATTAGCCTTGTTTGTTATACAAAAATATCCTAAATAGCAATAGTGTATAAAGTAAGTAGAAAGAAATAATAAGAAATATTTTTATATAATGAAGTCCATATATTAGACTGAAAATGATGGCTATACTGTATAAGAGGTGTACAACAAGATTTAAATATGAATGAAACACAAAAAGAATTGAGTAAGTAGGGTGAAAAATATGAGAAGAAGTTCAAGAACCTTAAAAGCAACCGTGCTGACTACCATTGTAGGTTTGAGTATGGTATTTGCAGTTTTACCTACAGCATCTGCAAAGAGTGGAGGATTGACCTTTAATGCAATTGTACAGGTCGTGCCAGATACATCAAATCTCAATACTCCTATACCTCCAGGTGGTGGAGCAGTATCTGTTCCAATAACTATAAGATATAGAGTAGATGTGCCGGGTGTTTTTTCAACCCTACCTCCTCTGATCAAGAACTATATAGTATATGGAAGTATGATTGTTCCTCCACAGAAGATACATCTTTCTGTTGATAAGCCTGATTGGGCTGATGTGACTATATCAAATCCCGATGTTTATCCAGACATAGTAGAAAATGAATATTCCGAAATACAAACAACAATTTCTATAAACGTATATAAAGATGCACCCGCGAGACCTTATACTTTAACAATAAGGGCAGAATCACAGCAGCTTGGTAGGGTTCCAGCAGCATCTGGAGAGGCACAGTTCAAGATCATTCCAGATTTTATTCCTCTCATAACCGCAACTACTGATGAGCCTACCAAGGAAGTTGGTCCATTAACTACGGTTACATTCCCAATAAAGATTACAAATAATGGTAACAAAGAATCGATAGTGAGGGTAATTGATGTTACAGTGCCTGATGGATGGAGTAGTCCAATACCAACACCAACCCAGATAGTAATCCCACAGGGGGGAACTGGAACGCTAACCATATCTGTTACAACCCCTGCTGGATTTGGTTGGGTACCTGGTCAGGTTGGGACAGTAAATGTAAGATTCCTGATACAAAAGTCTCCGCCAACTCAAACAACTGAGATAACTGAAGCCAACTACTATACTCTCGCACTCCAACTTAGAAGCAGTGGATCAGGAATAATAGGGCTTGGCATAGGAATAGTGGCAATAATAGTAATCATAATCGTGCTGTTTACTATACTACTAAAAAAGAAGGCAGGTAAACAGCAATAAATATCTATCTAATCATTTCCTCTTTCCTACATATTGCCTTAACTGGGAGGTGAAACTCATAAGATATATGCCAATATTGGCTATAATAGTCACATTTTCACTCTTTTTTTTAGTTTTATCTCCATCAGTTCTTGCACAGGAGGAAGAGGAAGATGCTCAGGTAGGAATCAGAGTAGATGGAGATATTCCATTGATAGAAGTTGGAAAGGATACTGTTATTAACATTATCTTTGAAGACAGAGGATCTCTTAACTGGAGCAAATTGCTGGAAACATATGGAAGTATGTTTGGTGGACTTGGTTATGTATATATGAAGGTTGTATGGCCATACATGTTTGGCGAACAGATTACAGAATGGATGGGTTATCACAGTATAGATTTCTATCCCGAGGTAGAAGGTAATGTCTCTGGATGGTATGCATGGATGGAACCTTCTGAGATTGTGAGATCAACTCTAGGAACCACAGCAAACCTTAAGCTCCATGTACGCGTAGATGAAAGAACACAATCAAATGCTGCTGTTATTCGCATAAAATGTGTGAGAAGAGGAATAACCGGTAAACCAATTGCTGTATCATATTCTGAGATAGCGGTGACTGCAAGGGCATACCATTATATTAACATAGTTCCACTCGAGAGTAAAAAAGAGGTTTCTCCAGGTTCTACAGTAACGATACCTGTAGATGTAAAAAATCTTGGTAACTTCGTTGATACCTTTCACATCTCTGCGGTAGGAGAAAATGGAGTAGTTGGAATTGCCTCGGATCAAATACTTGTTTTAAATCCTGGAGAAAGCCAGCGTATTTACATACAGGCAACAGCTCCTATAACTCTCTTTGATATTGGCACCCCAAAGAATCTAAAGATTTTAGCATATTCTATACACGAGCCTGACAATATCTTTACAGGAGAAATCGCTCTCATTAATAAAGGCATATATCTGCCCTTCCTAATACTTTTGATTGTTATTATAGGTACGATTGTAGCATTGCTGTATATATACAGAGGTTCCCTATCAAATATAAAAATCTCTTTTGAAACTTTTGAAACTAAAGAAACTAAAAAGAAAGAAACCGTTGAGAAAGAAGAAGAGATAACAGAGCGTGTGGAGAGATCCGAGGAGAAGAAATCCATAGAGTTTACGCCAAAGGTCGAAAAACCTTCTTTCCAGAAAAAAAGAACAGAGAAGGACGAGTTAATAAACAGGATCTTAAGAGAGCAGGACAAACAGAAAAGAAAATTTAAAAAATACTGATGGGCATACAGCCAGTAAATGTGAGGAGAGCAGATGAAATATATAAAAGTTATATTTATAATTATAGTTATAATTCTAGCATCTACTTTTATGTACATTGGATGGCTCAGTATGGATGGTGATGGAGACGGACTTATAAATGGAACCGAGCAAGGAGGATGGGATATTCAGATATATTATGCCAATGGTTCTGTTGAAAAAAGACATGTAAACTCTGATCCAAACAGTAGAGATACAGATGGAGATGGACTATCTGACTCTGAAGAATTTGCATATATTGGAAGCCTAGATCCGTCTAGCAGAGATACAGATCGAGACGGCATTTCAGACTATGACGAAATAAAAACCTACGACACTCTCCCTAATTATCAGGATTCAGAGCCACTCTACAAGGATGGATTGATGGATGGTATTGAAATAAACGGATGGAATATCACCATAAAAGGCGAAACAAGACACGTAAAATCAGACCCATTCACTTATAATTCAGATGGTGACGAACTGAGTGATTATGAAGAATGGAATGGAAGCAATGGTTTTAGAACGGATCCTGAAAGCAAGGATACAGATGGTGATGGTATATCTGATGGTTCAGATATTAATCCTATATGGAATGTCAAGATAAAGGTAGAGTTGTTGAATTTCACCCTTCTCTCATCCCCAGGCAATACCTCAAAGCCCTACTTCTACATCAGGGTAGGTAGTAACAGCACAGAGACTGAAAAACTTCCTTCGTTGAGTGCTGGAGAGAAAGTGGAACTGAACGAATCGGTCTATGTATTAGATATTAGTGACTATGAAGGAAACTTTCCACCAGAGATAATCATCTATGCCTTTGATAATAACACACAGGAAACGAGATCAACGATATTTGGGACTATCACAGTCGATGTATCCTTAGACATAAATGGTTCCAAAAGTAGTTGGACAGGACATTATACTGACTATCCAAACGAACAGATCTTTAAGATACAGGGAACAGATGGCATACTGTTTTTCAAAGTTAGTACTGTAGATGAATGAGATATCCAAGAAAAGTATAATATTGCATTCTCTATATGGTGTGTGATGAAAGGAATACGTGATATTTTAGAAGAGAATCTCATTTCTCTAATTAAAAAATCAGTCACTGAATTGCCACGGGATGTTGTGGATGCACTGGAATATGCTCACAGCAGGGAAACCAGCAAAATTGCAAAGGTACAGCTGAAAACAATTCTAGAGAACATCAAAATAGCAAGCAAATCAGAGCACCCAATCTGTCAGGATACTGGAACGCCTATTTTCTTTGTTGACGTCGGTTATGAGTTTCCTTTCAAAAAAGAGATTGAGCCAGCAATATTAAAGGCAGTTGAAAGAGCAACAGAGAATATTCCTCTGAGAGCAAATGCGGTTGATCCCTTTACAGGCAAAAATACAGGAACAAACATAGGAAATCATATTCCCTGGATTGATTGGTCTTTAGTCAAAGGCAATAGTTGCAAAATAACAGTTTTTCCAAAGGGTGGCGGGAGTGAAAATGGTTCTGCACTGAAAATGTTCAATCCAACTGTGGATTTGGATGAAATTAAGAAGTTCATTGTAGAGCATGTTATTGAGATGGGTGGAAAGGTATGTCCACCAACTGTGGTTGGCATAGGAATTGGAGGGGGTAGTGATATTGCCCTGAAGTTAGCAAAGAAATCGCTACTTCGTCCAATAGGGAATAGAAATAAAAATAAAACCATTGCAAAACTTGAGATTGATCTGTTAGAAGAAATAAATGATACAGGCATAGGTCCTATGGGTTTAGGAGGAGATACTACAGCACTTGATGTGCATATAGAGGTTGCTCATAGACATCCAGCATCTTTTCCAGTTGGAATAGCTATGCAATGCTGGGCAAATAG